>Ga0233437_1000425_pt1 | contig 99548 bp, 77 predicted proteins | sample SI_122_August201_FD_182714 | JGI IMG/M metagenome (GOLD analysis project Ga0233437, IMG submission 182714) | Seawater microbial communities from Saanich Inlet, British Columbia, Canada - SI_122_August2016_200_MG | ecosystem: Environmental > Aquatic > Marine > Inlet | place: Canada: British... | reverse complement strand
TACCCATCGACCTGATTTATCTCTTGGATGAAAAAATCCTGATTGCTGATCCCAAAGGTTTCTGTAATTCTGTGATCGCTCCATAAACTCCTCATAATCTGCATCATGCCCAAGCTCTTTCGACAGCTGTGCCAAAGTATAATCCTGATAAGCATACTCAAGTGTTTGTCCGGCCCCCTGCAAATGAAACGCTCTCAATTTCTTCGTATAAGGATAAGGCACATAGCCCAGTTTTATATAATTTTCTATCCCGCCACCTTCAATCGTCCCATGCTCATATCCGGCTTTTGACATTAAGCCTCCCGGATAATGATTTTTCTTCAATCCCTCATATGCCAAATCCACATCCCAATCCCGTATGCCTTTCATATAAGCACTCACAAAAAACGGAGTACTCGATGCACCTGTCATTACATAAGTATAATTTCCTCCGGATGGCCCCCGCGGAATCAAGCCCCCATCCTGATAATATTGTAAAAAAGAATTGCAAAAATCAGATGCTATCTCAGGATAAACCAATGGCCACAGTGTGTTCAGAGTCCATTGTGCCCCCCAGAAAGAATCAGAATTATGGTGATTGAATTTAGGCTCACCAAGCTCATCCAGAGGTATTTGTTTTATTTTTTTCTTGCCAGATGTGTAATCAGCATATTTACCATCCACATCATTCATAATCCTCCGTCCCTGAAGCGAATGCCACAGATCGGTATAAAAGCGCCGCCGGTCATCAGCTTCACCACCCTCAACGCTAACCCTCTCCAATAGCGAATTCCACTCCTCTTGCGATTCACTCACCACAGCATCAAAATCCCAATTCGGGAGCTCGGCCATCATATTTTTTCTGGCCTGCCTGATACTCACATAACTCAACCCCACCTTCATCTTCACCTGAGTACCAGCCTCCTCCGCAAAAATCATTATCACACCAATATTATTACCCTTAACACGCCTGATTCTCTTCATAGCCTTCAGACCCTTCCACCCATCCATACGAATAATCTCACCATCCACCTCAATAGAAAAATACACAGTTATCTCATCCGGACGTCTTATTGTTCTTTCATTAACCAAATATCCTTCAAGTTGATGATCATTTACCTTCCGGATGAGTGCTCCGCCCATTTTTGACGGACCAAGAGTCTCACCCAAATCAATCAGGATTTTTGCCTCTACTCCATCCGGATAGGTATATCGATGAAAACCAACACGTGTGGTAGAAGTAAGTTCGGCCTCTACACCATACTTTTCCAGCAAAACCTTATGGTATCCTGGCGCCATCTCCTCCTCTTCATGACTAAAAGGGGAGTAATAATTATTCTTTATATACTTTATGGATTTGTCTGAAACAACTGGCATCACCAATAATCCGGCCAATTGCCAGGCATGTATATGACTAAAACCCTTGATCTCTTTTGTATCATATACATATCCGCTACCCCATGCCCCTCCAAGCTTTGTATCCGGTGACAAATTCACCATCCCGAACGGACGTGATGCCGAATTAAAGAAGAACCAACGAGAATTCGCTGCATCCAGCTGAGGATAAACCAGATCTACAGGTTTCTGAGAAAACACTGCAGAAGGGAAAATAGCACCAAGACACAAAGTGAAAATTAGAGAAAAGGTAATAGCAGGTAGATGTAATTTTGACCTTGACATATTCCCTGCTGAAAACTGAAAACTGAAAACTGAAAACTCCATACCAATTAAACTTTATCCAAGAGTAGAAATTGCCCGCTGAATTCTCTTTATCGTCTCCTCCTCTCCCAGCACCTCCATAATATCAAACACCCCCGGACCTTTGGGTGCCCCAACCAATGTCATCCGTAGAGGATTCATGACAGCACCCATACCGATTTCATTATCAGTCATCCAGCCCTTAATCACATTCTCCAGAATCCCGGCACTAAAATCTGATCCATGTATTAACTCAAGCATCTTTGTTAAGCGATCAGCTGTCCCCTCTTTCCATCCCTTCTTAAGCATTTTTGCATCATACTCCTCAGGGGCAACAAAGAAGAAATAAGCCTGATCCCAAAAATCCGTCAGGAAATTCATCCTCTCCTTAACCAAACCAAGCACCTTAACAACCTTTTCCATATCCAAAGAACCCCCAAAGTCCCCTCGTCCCCATGTCCCCATGTCCCTGTTTCCCCCAACAAGCATCTCTCCCAAAGCCACATTGTCCTGCATCTGTATATATTGATGATTCAGATTCTTCGATTTCTCCGGATCAAAGCGACTACCCGATTTACCCACTCTTTCAAGGCTGAACAATTCAATCAGCTCATCCATGGAGAAAATCTCCTGTTCAGTTCCAGGGTTCCAGCCCAGAAGAGCCAGCATATTTATAAACGCCTGAGGCAGATAACCGGATTCCCGGTATCCCGAAGCTGTATCATCATTTTCAGGGTTTTTCCAATCGATAGGAAAAACCGGAAATCCCAGCTTATCACCATCCCGTTTGCTCAGCTTACCATTTCCGCTTGGCTTCAAAATCAGGGGTAAATGAGCAAACTCCGGTTGGGTATTGGTCCATCCGAAGGCTCTATAAAGCATCACATGAAGAGGCATGGATGGCAGCCATTCCTCACCCCTGATCACGTGCGATATTTTCATCAGATGATCATCCACCACATTAGCCAGATGATAGGTAGGCATCCCATCAGATTTAAACAAAACTTTATCATCCAGAGTTGAGGTCTGAACCCGAACCTCGCCACGAATCAGATCATTCATGACAATCTCCTCATTCTCAGGAAACTTAAAGCGAATAACGTAAGGCTCTCCCGCTTCGATCAAAGCCTTAACTTCCAACTCAGGCAAGGTCAAAGAATTCCGAAGCCCCTTACGGGTAGCAGCGTCATAACTAAACTTTCCGCCTTCATCCTGAGCCATCTGCCTTGAGGCGTCCAGCTCCTCTGCCGTATCAAAAGCAAAGTATGCCCATCCCGATTCAATAAGTTGATCAGCATATTGCCTGTACATGTCTTTTCTCTCCGACTGCCGGTAGGGACCATACTCACCTCCCTCTCGAACGCCCTCATCGATCTCAATCCCGCACCAGGCCAGTGCCTCCATAATATACTCCTCGGCACCAGGCACATAGCGTTTCTGGTCGGTATCTTCGATACGAAGAATCATGCTACCCTTATTTTTCCGGGTAAACAGGTAGTTAAACAAAGCAGTTCTCACACCGCCCATATGGAGAGGGCCGGTTGGGGATGGGGCGAAACGGACGCGACAAGTCATAGTTATTCTTTTTAGCGATGCAAATTTAGTGATAAAGGTTCAGGAATCAAGTCGGAATGTGCTAGCTGGAGACGTTCGTGACACCAAATCGTGACGCCCAACTTGGCAGGGTAATGTTGGGAGGGTTGGTCGTTGCCTCCGGTGGCTGTGCCAAGTGATGCACCATAGCAACAACAGGCGAGCTCTCTCGAACGGAAACCTAAACCCGAATAAATATCTTCTTCCGATACAAGAAGTACAAAAACAGCCACTCTGCTACAATCACTCCTCCCATGTAGATGGCTTGTCCGTAATCTCCTGATATTTCGCTTAGTCCGCCCAAGAAGAACTTTGATGTGTGTCCGAAATTAATTACCTGAGTTCCAAGATAAATGGTGATTGAATTCAATCCTATTATCTGGAAGAAAAAAGCCCATTTTCTGAACCCCCAAACATCTATTACCAAATAGAACAGCGCCAGTAGCAAGAAACTTATTCCACCAGCCAAAAGGTTGAAGGTGGTAGTCCAAACGGCTTTGATTACAGGGTAAAATGGTTGTATGATCAGGGCAATAATTATTCCCACAGCACCTGCGCCAGATAGAATCATCACCTTTTTATAATCGGTCCAGGTTTTATTTCTGAGCACTTCACCTGCCAGAGCTCCCATCAGTGTAATCCCGGCGGCAGAGATTATACAAAGCAGACCTTCAGGATCGTATACTTTTCCGTATAATCGTCCGGGCAATAGTATTTGGTCAATATAACTGTTTATACTTCCTTCAGGAGTGAGGTCTCCTGCCCCAAAGCCTGGAACAGGAATGAAATTCTGAATTATAGCGTAGCCCAGTAACATGCCACCTACCCATATCAGTCTGAACTTGAAATTTCGTGTATAGATTACTATCAATCCGGCAAAAAAGTACCCCAAGCCGATCTGTGCTAATACGCTGGCAAAACGAAATCCCGGCTCCGCAAAATGCAATCTGAAGATCCCATTGTAAACACAGCCCAGAATAACCAGGATAACAGCTCTTTTAACAATTTTCTTCACCAAACTGGCTTTCGAATGTCCTTTTTTCAGCTTACTAAGAATTGCAAATGGGATTGCTACACCTGAAATAAACATAAACAGAGGAAAAATAAGATCCCATGCTCTGAACCCTTCCCAGCGAACATGTTTAAGTTGTTCAGACATAGATTCCAGCCAACCCCAATGGGTGGCATCTGCCAAAGCCATAAAGAATGCTCCGCCACCGATTATCCAGAACATATCGAAGCCACGGAGAGCGTCGAGAGAAAGGAGACGTTTTGTAGGGGTAGTTTTTGACATGAATCGAGGGTTTTGGTTTATTTCGGGAAATTAGTGAATAATATTCTTTTTTTGAGACCTAAATTAAGACCTAATACCGAAGATCTAGAACTTCTTACTCCAAACTAAAGGTTAAAATTATAATCTTACCACGCATGACCATAAGATCGAACATAATTAAAGCTTTCCTTTTAATATTGTTGGTATCTGCCTGCCAGCCTAAGAATCCAAATAACATAAGCAGCCAGGATATTCAAATAAATCCCGATGAATTCATCAATCCTCAACAAACCGGAGAAAAATGAAATCGTGTTATGCGGAGACCGCAAAATGTCTTTTTACACAATCGAGGGGAAATTTGTTGAGAAACAAAATGTCCCTCTTCGTTCATGGAATATTGCAGCCCTGGGAGATGACTATTTTGGCTTTGTTCCTGATCGTTTTCATAGGGGACGAATGGACTCAGTGGGAAAATATAAACTCATTATCACTAATCGTGAAGGAGCTATAATAGATCGGAAATTCGAGTTTCCATACTACATTATCAGTGGTGGACATCCAGAATTCATTCAAACCAATACCAATTCAGGATATCTTTTCGCTTTTAATTATGATCTGAATATTTATCAGCTCGGACCAGGACCTTCAATAACAGTAAAATATGCAATTGATTTTAACCAGTATAATCCCGACACAAGCATACTGCAGAAAGAACAAGTAGAGAAAATGGATGACCTGTATAAATACAATGATACTAAAATGATTATGCCGTCTGGCATAGCTGAAACCTCAAATACACTTGTCTTGCGCTGTGGCTCAAATAAACATCAGAAACTCGCATTTAGACTTATAAATTTGCATAGCCGTAAGCATAAAACCATTGTTATGAATACTCCTCCAAAACCAGGTTTCTTCCACGGTTGGCCAATTTACTCCTACCATGAGTCAAACGGCGATTATGTGTATCATCCTCTAACATCTCTTGACGTTTTGGAAACTCTGCATTCCTTATCTGAGGAACAAAAAGAAAAAATGGAAAACTGCCAGGGATTTACAGAATTAATTAACCTGAAAGAAGATGACAATCCTGTATTGATCCTGTACAAAATTAAAGATTTCTAAGCACGAATTAATCATAACTGATTGCGAACTTAGAAACAAATAATAATTTATTTTTTTGACCCCGGACTCCGGACCACGGACCCCGGACATAGGAAACTGAAAACTGAAAACTGATAACTGATAACTATTTTTATATCTCCCCTCGCTTAAACTTCTCCCCAATAACCTGAATCATATCGCGTGTCATCCTGTCGAGGTCGTACTCTGGCTTCCAACCCCACTCTTCTCTGGCACAGCTGTCATCCATTTGATTTGGCCATGATTGTGCAATGCACATCTTTACCGGATCGGGTTGGTAATCCATTTTAAAATCCGGGAGGTGCTTTTTAATTTCTGCATATAAAATCTCCGGATCAAAACTCATGGCCGTTACGTTGAAAGCATTGCGGTGCTTAAGTTTATCAGGATCGGCTTCCATCACACTGATGGCCGCATGGATAGCATCGGGCATGTACATCATGTCGAGGAATGTACCAGCCGCTAATGGACAAGTAAAATATTTTGTTTTGATTGCTGCATAGAAAATCTCCACTGCATAATCGGTTGTTCCTCCTCCTGGCAATGTCACATTTGAAATGATTCCCGGATACCTGACACCGCGAGTATCCAAACCATATCGCAAAGCATAATAATCACACAGCATCTCCCCTGTTACCTTGGTCACCCCATACATGGAAACCGGACGCTGAATAGTGTCTTGTGGAGTCAAATCTAATGGCGTGGAAGGTCCGAAAGCTCCGATAGAACTGGGAAAGAAAACTGCACATTTATACTCCCTGGCCACTTCAAGAACATTGTACAATCCGTTTACTCCAATATCCCATGCCAATTGAGGCTTGGCTTCACCAACAGCAGATAAAACAGCGGCAAGATGATAAATAGTATCAATATTATACTTCTTAACCAAAACTGCAAGCTCCTGAGCATCTGTTACATCTGCGACCACAACAGGACCAGTTTCAGCCAAAGGACCATCTGTGATTTCACGCTTGTCACTGGCTATTACATGTTCCCCACCCAGTCTTTTTCTTAGTTCAAGAGTCAGCTCTGAGCCAATTTGTCCGCCTGAGCCTGTTATAAGTACATTCTTCATGCTGTTCGTTTTATATTATCGGTTTCAAAGGCCAAAACAAAGTTATACTTTAAGGCAAACTTCTCAATTTATCTTCATATAATAATTGATAAAAATCATTAAAATTTTTGCTCCACTGTTCTTCTATGTCAACTGAATGAGCTAATTTTGCCTGCTTATTTGAAAAGAACGAAGGAGGAGCAATGTATAAGAAGTTTCAAACCCATCTCAAAAAAGAACTGGATGCAATAGAATCAGCCGGTTTGTTTAAAAAAGAACGTGTTTTAACCACCCCTCAGGGTGCAGAAATCAAAACACAGGCAGGACTAAATGTCCTCAATTTTTGTGCGAATAATTACCTCGGACTGTCCAATAGTCCGGAGCTAATTGAAACTGCCAAGAAAACCCTGGATTCTCATGGCTACGGTATGTCATCCGTCAGGTTCATATGCGGAACCACTGATTTACATAAAGAACTGGAAGAGCGTATTGCTCGCTTTTTCCATACCGAGGACACAATTCTCTATGCCGCTGCCTTCGATGCCAATGGAGGAGTATTTGAACCCTTGCTTACAAATGAAGATGCTATCATCTCTGACTCCCTTAACCATGCATCTATAATCGATGGTGTCAGACTTTGCAAAGCTAAACGATTCCGCTACACCAATGCCGACCTTGAAGATCTTGAAGATCAGCTTATTCAGGCTCAGCCACAAAGATACAGAATCATTGTTACCGATGGGGTTTTCTCAATGGATGGCAATGTTGCCCCACTGGATAAAATCCTGGCATTAGCTGAACAATATGATGCTATGGTAATGGTTGATGAGTCTCACTCTGCCGGTGTAATCGGTGACACAGGACGCGGAACTACCGAGTATTATGATGTGCTGGGGAAAGTTGAGATCATTTCAGGCACACTTGGAAAAGCATTTGGCGGTGCGATCGGAGGATTCACAACCGGTAAGAAAGAAATTATCGATATGCTGCGTCAGCGTTCACGTCCCTACCTGTTCTCAAACTCTATCCCACCTATTGTGGCAGCTGCCGGAATCGAAGTGATGAAAATGATGGAGGCCGGAACAGAAAAGCTCCGGATTCTTAAGGAAAATACACGGTACTTTGCTGAAAAGATGATTGCAAATGGCTTTGATATCAAGCCTACCAAGTCGGCTATCTGTGCAGTAATGCTTTATGATGCCAAAGTTGCCCAGGAAATGGCTGCCCGACTGCTGGATGAAGGTATTTACGTTATCGGATTTTATTTCCCTGTTGTTCCACAGGGTGAGGCACGTATACGAGTGCAACTGAGTGCGGCCCACTCAAAAGAACACCTGGATAAAGCAATTGAAGCATTCAAAAAAGTAGGAAAAGACATGGCTGTGATCTAGTCGGGCCAATATGACACATATCCCTTTTTTTTTTCAGTAAAACTGATATCTTTATTGGTTTCCTATTAATCAATAAATGTATCTTTTATGTCGAATATCGGATCTTACGACGAACGTGTCAAGAATTTCAAGTGGTCTCTGGCTGAACAGGAATTAGAATACAAAGATGGCGATGTCATAAATATTGGCTGGTACTGCTCCGACCGGATTTGTGAAAAGGGTCTTGCCAATAAAACTGCCCTCATCTGGGAAGGCCGTTCACCCGAGAATCTTAAGAAGTATACTTTTAACGACCTTCGCCTGAAAAGTAATACTATCGGTGCTTTTCTTAAGAATCAGGGAATTTCAGATGGCGACCGTGTTTGTCTTTTCATGGACAAGGTTCCCGAATTATACCTGGGATTATTGGGAATACTCAAAATTGGTGCTGTAGCACAACCTCTCTTCTCTGCTTTTGGGGATGAATCTCTTTTTGTACGTCTCGAAAATGCCGGAACAAAAGCCATCATAACACAGAAAAAACATGCTGGTAAAGTGCAGAAAATCCTGGATAAGCTGCCAAATCTTGAGAAAATTATTATCGTAGACTACGACGGCCGCAAACCCCTCAGAGAAAAAGAAATCGCCTTTGATCTTGAAGGAAGTACTCCGGTTGAGAAACTGGATATATTCCCGACCAAAGCTGAATCACACTCGTTATTACACTATACCTCAGGCACTACCGGGCAACCAAAAGGAGTAAAGCATGTGCATTATTCCCTGATTTCACAGTATCTCACCACTAAGTGGGTACTGGATCTCCAGCCCGATGATATTTATTGGTGTACAGCCGACCCGGGATGGGTAACCGGTACCTCATACGGTATTATTGGTCCGTGGAGTCTGGGAATCACCTCCTGCGTGATGGACTCAGGATTTTCAGCCGAAGCATGGTATGCCTTTATGCAGCGGCACAAGGTGACAATGTGGTATTCTGCCCCAACAGCTATCCGCTCACTCATGAAAGCTGGTGATGAGTCGGTCAAAAAATTCGACCTTTCCAGTCTGAGACATTTGGCATCGGTGGGTGAACCTCTCAATGCCGAAGCAGTAATCTGGTCAGAAAAAGTATTCGGTAAGCCCTTTTTCGACACCTACTGGCAAACTGAAACCGGTTCCATGATGATATGCAACTATCCCGATATGAAAGTCAAGCCCGGCTCAATGGGCAAAGCCTTTCCGGGTCTGACCGCTGCTATCCTTGATGATAAAACACTGGAGCCAATTACTGAGCATAATAAACCAGGTTTAATAGCTTTCCTCCCGGATTGGCCCGCCTGCATGCGCACCTACTGGAATAACGAAGAAACATTCAATAAGAAATTCAGTAAGGGCTGGTATTTATCAGGTGATAAGTCTACAATAGATAAAGACGGCTACTTCTGGTTCGTTGGACGTGATGATGATGTGATTAACACTGGTGGACATCTGGTAAGCCCTTTTGAGGTAGAATCTGCTCTTCTTGAGCATGAGGCAGTGGCTGAATCGGCTGTTGTTGCCAAACCTGATCAAGTTAATATGGAGGTCGTTAAAGCTTTTGTTACTCTCAATCCCGGATGGGAAGCCGGTGATGAGCTCGAACTAAAAATCATGAACTTCATCCGCAAGAAACTTTCTCCTCTTGCTATGCCACAAGAGATCGAATACATGGATAAGCTCCCAAAAACCCGATCAGGCAAGATAATGCGAAGACTCTTGCACGCTAAGGAATGGGGCGAAGAAATTGGGGATACATCAACCCTGGAAGATGATTAAACCGCGTTAAAATACTGACCAATAAAATAAATAAAATGGCAAACCTAGAAGAAATGAAAGAAGTCATCCTTGAGTATGTAATCGAAGAATACGCTGAGGAAGATGATGATGTGAATTTTGACACTCCCCTGATCTCAGGTGGACTGGTAGATAGCTTCTCAATGGTATCACTCAAACGCTTCCTCGAGGTGAAGTATAAAATCTCTATCCCAGATGAAAAAGCCACACCCGAGGCCTTCGACAACGTAAATAAAATTACTGATCTGGTATTGGAATTTCTATAAACTATTAAAACCCTAACTATTATGGGCTACAGTGAAAAACTAAGAAACATATATAAAGACCAACTCACCGCCATTGAGGAAGCTGGGCTTTTTAAGAAAGAACGATTTATTCATTCGACTCAACAGGCTGATATTGAGGTAGAATACCCATCCGGTAGTGAAACAAAAAAAGCCATAAATATATGTGCTAATAACTATTTGGGCCTTTCCTCCCATCCGGAGGTAATCAAAGCAGCACACGAGGGACTTGATTCTCGCGGATACGGAATGTCATCAGTACGCTTCATTTGCGGAACACAGGATATCCACCGCGAACTTGAACACAAAATGACTGAGTTCCTTGGTACTGAAGATACCATTCTGTTTCCATCATGTATGGATGCCAATGCCGGAGTATTTGAGGCCATATTAACCAGTGACGATGTGATAATCTCAGACCGTCTTGTGCATGCTTCGCTCGTTGATGGTATCCGTTTGGCTCCTGCTATGCATGATACTTTCAAGCACTCCAACATGAAGCATTTGGAGAAGAAACTTCAGCTTCATGCCGATAAAAGAATTAAGCTCGTGGTAAACGACGGAGTTTATTCCATGGATGGAGACATGGCAAAGGTTGACGAATTGGTGGAATTATGTGAGAAATATGATGCTATCCTCCTGATCGATGAGTCGCACTCATCAGGTTTCATTGGTAAAACCGGCAGGGGAACCCATGAACATTTTGATCAGATGGGTAAAGTGGATATTATCACCACAACTTTTGGCAAAGCACTTGGCGGAGCCTCAGGCGGTTGTGTATCCGGCAGGAAAGAAATTGTCGAAATGTGCCGTCAGAAAGCACGTCCTTATTTGTTCTCTAACACTATGGCTCCGGTGATCGTGGCAGGTGCCCTGAGAGTGCTGGATATTTTATCAGAAAGCACAGAACGAAGAGACAAGCTTGAGGAGAACTCTGCTTATTGGAGAAAAGGACTGACAGAGGCAGGTTTTGTATTGAAAGATGGCAACACACCAATTGTTCCGGTGATGCTTTTCAATGCCAAACTGGCTCAGGATTTCTCATCCGATCTTTTTGCTGAAGGCATTTACGCCATCGGATTTTTCTTTCCGGTAGTACCAAATGGGCAAGCCCGAATTCGTACACAGATCTCAGCCGGTCACGATATCGATCACCTCGATAAAGCCCTGGCAGCATTTATCAAAGTGGGTAAGAAGTACGATATCCTCGGAAAAACCAAAGAGCAGATTATTGAGACTTACGGGCTGTAGAAGGCTGGACAAATAACGGAATGCCGAATGTCGAACAGGGGACAAGGGACTGGGGACTAGGGACATGGGGACGTGGGGACGACCACGGACTACGGACCATTAAAAAACAGATGAAATTAAGAGCTATTACTATCATTTTTCTTGTTGTTCTCGGCAACAGCTGTGGTCCGTATTTTGGCCCTGATTGGCAGCCTCTCATCCTGCCTGAAACTCCGGTTAATCTTGAGGAATTCAATTCAGAATACGATGACTACAATTCCGATATTCCCCAGGTATGGTCAAAGATACCTTTCGTATTTTCATCGAACAGGAGTACAAATGGGGGACGTTTTGATTTTGAATACATCCCAATGTGTGTTTTCACCGACAGAAGAGATGGCATCGTAGAAGTTACAACTGAAATGCCGGATCATCATGGATCATTAGAGCGAAGTGAAAACATCCGGGAGGCATTAGAAATCGTGAATGGTGGAGGCAATGAATTTGGTCCTCTGTTCATACCAGTCGGAAGAGGATTTGTGAGAGATCCTGACTATCGTGAGTTCCAGCACTATCTCTTTCTATATGCCACAGATGCTGGCGGGAACTTAGATATCCGGCTCACTCACAACCATGTAGAGTATAGTTATATTGAACCAATCGACCTCAAAATCATCAACACCTCAGCTAATGAGGCCTATCCTACTATTGTGGCAGACTCCTTAGCTTTGTATTTTTGTTCTGATAAAACAGGAGTTTATGACATCTATAAAACTGATCTTGTTGATACAATGGACTTCCTGAGCAATATCACCAGCGATACACCCAGGCCATCTATACAGGTAGAAGCATTATCATCAGGATCAGACGACAAATGTCCGCGTATTTATAAAAACCTGATGGTCTTTACTTCAAACCGACCCGGCGGATACGGTGCTTACGATTTGTATTACTCAAATCTCCTCAATGGAAGCTGGTCAGATCCTATCAATTTCGGCCCTGAAATCAACACTGAATTTGATGAATATCGACCCATCGTCGTACCAGACATCGGTTATAGAAATCTGATGATGATTTTTTCATCCAATCGGCCAGGTGGTCAGGGTGGATTTGATTTGTACTATGTAGGGATTCCGAAAGACTTGTAGCCGACTCAATTATTTCAAGTGAAGGAACGATAAAAACTTCAACATTGGATATTGGGCGTTCGGCATTCGACATTTAGAGTTGCCGGGGATCGGGGACAAAGGGACTGGGGACTAGGGACGACCCTGGACCACGGACCCCGGACCCCGGACCCCGGACTTCGTATCATTTCAATTTCATCAACACCAGCAGCATCTGTTCAGCTGCCTCAATATCTTCGGCAATGGCCAAATACTGATCGCGTAGCTTTGGATATTTTACTTTCTTATTGCGAATGCAATCCAGATCATAGTGACTACCCACCCATGCCGGACGAGACCATCCAATAACCCGATCTAAACCAGGATGATATTCCCGCATGCTTATTGGCTCAACACCAAACAAATCATTTTCTAAACATGCACTTTTGAAAGTCCCTGATGTATCGCAGCTTACCCTATTGGATAATTCAAAGAAATCTCCACTTTTCTGATTGTAAAAAGCCTGGAACCAGTCGCCATTCCTCCTGCCTGAAAATTGAAAGTAATCCCCAAACTCATGAATCCCGAAGAGCGAATTTTTGGGCTTCAGATTATCACTACGTCCATATGTTGCTGTTGTAACATATTCTTTCGTGGGTCCGCCTTTTGAAAATCCAATTTTATGAGTTGGTATGGCCTCCCCATCCGGAGTAATGGTATACATGGTATCAAGATATGGCTCCCAGAAAGTCATGCGTTTTTTATCTATTCCAAATACCCCATTGGGATTTGTGAACAATGACAAGTTTTCATCATTCGCCCGTGGGAGAATTCCTTTTACCAGGTTCAAATCCATATCGAAAAGAGGGAGTGAGGCAAATCCATCAACCGGACGAGAAGGTCGTCGCATGATTAAAACAAATTGCTCATCGTTAATGAACCTCACTTCATCAATAATTCGATTAACCAAAACATCTGTTGATTTTATCTCTTTCACAAATGCACCTTCAACTGTGAACTTGGCAATTTTCTGCACCATTCCGTCTGCTATGATGATAAACTTTTCGTTAGGATCCATAGCTGCTTGCCAGGGATTACTATACTCTCCCGGACCTTTACCCCGTTGACCAATCTGCCGGATGAATTTTCCATGGCGATCGAACAAGAGTACCCGATTCTCGCCATCATCAGCTATCATAATATACTTTTTACCAATGGTCATGCTCCGGGCATTCATGAAATAAGCCTCAGGACTGGCATCGAACTGAACAAATTCCACCTCCTTTACCAAATCACTCAACTTCATTGATTTTTGTTGGTCAAATGCCTGCAAAACGTCAATGTTAATAATACTATCGGCATTTGTGTCTTGGTTCTGATTTTTGCCTGAACAAGCAAAAAGTACGAGCATGATAAACAAGCTCAAATAAGATGTTCTCTTCATTTGGTGTTAATTGTAATAGGTGTAGTTAAAACGTCTGGGGGACGATTCTATTATAAAGATAAGAATTATGGGCTAAACTGCCTTTACTTTATTACAAAATAAAAATCAAATTCTTGTTTTCGAAAGGGATATCGTCATTGCTGACCACTACACTTACCCATCCTTTTCATCTGAACAGAGCCTTGAATCTTCAACCCTGAGCCGGGTTAAATTTCTGCGACTAATCCTAGTCAATTAAGTGCCTGAAAACCTTCTCTTTGCGATTTCTTGAAATTGGTATTTGTCTGTCGTTTGACAGAATCATATATCCACCATCCCTGCGACTGATGGATTTGATGGACTTGATTCTGACAATGAAAGAGTTATGAACCCGGATGAATCCGCTGTCCTGAAGTGCAAGCTCAAATTTCTTTAGCGTTCTTGCTATAAGTATGATTCGTCCATCAGCTAAATGAAATCGAGTGTAATTATTCTCTGATTCACAGTAAACTATCTGTTTCAATTCTATGAATTCAGTGCGGTCCTCCATAGGCAAAGCAAGTCGTTTGTCTTCATCTGTGTTTTTCAAATTTGTGACCAGATTACGCAAGCGCCTGTTCTCGTCACTCAAATTCTCCAATAAAGCAACCTTTTCCACACTCTTTTTAAGGAGTTTATAGTCAATGGGCTTCATCAAATAATCCAGTGCATTGAGCTGGAAAGCTTTGAGTGCATATTCATCAAAGGCCGTGACAAAAATTAGTGCAAAGTTTCTTTTTTGGCTCTGCTCCAGCAGATCAAAACCTGTACCATCAGGCAATCGAACATCCAGGAAAACCAAATCTGGCTGAGTATTTGCCAGTAGCCGGAGTCCAGATTCTACCCCATCCGCCTCACCGATCAATTCTACTTGCGGACAATGCCTTGACAACAGACTTCTCAGGTTCTCTCTATTCGATAAAATGTCTTCGATTAATACTGAGCGTATACTCATTCTGTTTTCTTTTCAATAGGTATTACAAATTTAACCAGAGTTCCTAAACTTTTATCTCTTGACAATAATTCTACCTTAATAGAATTTCCCCATTGTTTCTTCAGAAGAGCAATTCGTTGACGAGTCATTTTCCAGCCTCTGCCCAGACCATTGCCAGGCTGATTGTTTTGATTCAATCCAGGTCCGTTATCAGATACCAGAACCACCAGCTGATTCTGTTCTTTTCTAAATTCAATACGGATTTCTCCGTTTTCTCCCAATTTGGCTATCCCATGAATAATGGCATTCTCAACATGCGGCTGAATAAACAATGGGGGCAGTTCAATCTGGTTCAGGTTCAATTCGGGATCCACCATGATATCATACTGAAAGGGCACACACAATTGCTCCATATCAAGATAAGACCTGAGCAACTCAATCTCTTCTTTTAATGAAATAATAGACTCGCTGGATTGATCGAGCAGATTTCGTATCAGGGCACCAAATGATGCCAGGTAGGAATTGGCCTGGTCTACTTTCCCTGAGTTGACCAAATTTTGGATGGAGCCCAGGGCATTAAACAGAAAGTGGGGATTCATTCTGGATCGCACGGCTTCGAGTTCGAGCTCGGTGATCTTTTTGCTCAATTGTTGTTTAGCCTTTTTTCGTTTTGCTATCAGACTGAGAATCAGAAACAGCATAAGAACCAATAGCAATAGACCAATCAACGAATACACCAGTGGCATTAAATTACGACTTTTCTGCATATCCGATTCAATGACCGGCCAGGTTTGAAGGTCATAAATATCAATTTGCTGAAATCTAGATTCATAACCAATAATAGTCAAGCCAGGATCGATAATTATGGGACCCCTTTTCATACCGTCAATCTGATCCAGAAAGTGCTCGTCAACTCCTACAACCATCAGATTCTTCCCCAGGGCCATTTTTTCATTTATTTCCTCCTGATGCTGTTTCAAGGTATCCATTGGTAAAAAGACAACAACAGTTCCAAAATTATCAATCTCCGAAAGAAACTCTGTTCCTGGCAAGGTAGATCTGAAAAACTTAGAATCATTTTTTAGAATTAAGTACCCTTCAGGCATTCTTCCCAAATTAGATTCCCTGATTTTTTCCTGGATAACATCCGGCAGGGTATTGCCACAATGAAACCTCCTTGCCAGATCCATTCTATGTTTTAAATAAACTCCCAATTCACTGTCTCCATATTCATCGACAAAATATTCATAGGCAGCTATACTATTGTAGAATTGATAACCAACAGGTGGCATTAATATGGCTTTATTTGCGACATGACTCAGTAGAAAATAGCGATCCCAAAGCCTGAAGGCGGTCATGGTTTCATAACTTATTGGCTCTCTCTCCCCTGAATAATTCACACGATTCAAAGAATAGGAATAGGATCTAAGGAAGTGTCGGTAGGCTTCAGAATACTTTCCGAGATCATTATCAAGATATGGCTTGTACACAGTGAGGCTATCAAGCAGATGATACTCTTCTATTCGCTTCCCATAACTTGGAAAACCATATGGGCCAATTCTGAGTGATATCAAGTAGTAATGATATTCAAATTTCGCCTGCTCGAGAAAACCCAGATTGAAATGTTCAGGTGCTGCCAGAATCAACTTGTAATCTCGCTCAGCAAATTTTATATTCTCAGTCCTTTCAGGCAATTCTTCCATGAATTGGAGTGCATTTAAGTAACGGTTCTCTTCATCCAGTGCCCCTTCAATTCTCACATTTTCAATATCTTCTAAATCGACATCAAACCGGAGTGTGTCTCCTGGTCGCAAATAAAAACGCAGGTGATCCCGCCAGCTAAACTGCTGCACAATATTGAAGTGCTTATCATTTGTCTGGAAATAAAGGTCAACAAATCCGGCTACATTTGACAGGTCAATGGCCCACTGCTGTTCATGAGTTCTGGTACTCATCTTAAAAGGCTGATCTGTTCTATATAGCAAGGTAGGCGGCTCGTAAAAATGAATGGTTTTCCCCTGTGCATTGTTAATATTGCCAATGATTATCCCCTGGGTTTGATTTCTGTCATAACTCGAGACAAGTTTGATACTCTTCTGCGCCAGTATCCAGTCATGATCCCATCCATCACCCCCTCGAACATGGGTAAAACTCAACCAACAATAGTCCATCCAATCTATTCCAGGTGTATTCGCCAAAACAACACACCCAGAAACAGGATCTCGCTCAAATATTGCTTCTCGCTTAGCCATTAAGTAATTCAGGCTATCTGTCAGGGTTGGATTGTCAAATGAATAATTAACTCTCATTGCAGAGTTACCATCATGAACAATGCGGAGGCCCACCTTGCTAGAGGAATTATCTGCAAAGAATTTCAGATTATTTTTACCTGCCGGATAAGGGGGAAAAATTTCATGCAGGAGCAAACGATAAAAATCAGATCCATACCTTATTTTCATATAATCAGATGAAACCACCATGCGGTAATCAGGTTGATGGTCTTTCCATCTTTGCATAGCCTGGTTGTAGAGTTTTTCAATCCCTTGCAGATCTGAGATCTCTCCATCCTTCGCAAGAGTGAACTTAAAACTTTGATTTTCATCACAAAAAGGAAAATAATTCTCCGAATTTTGGATGGTTGATCTGCCATGTCGTCTTAACCAGAGGTCGTCACCCAATAACTTAACATACTCTTTATAAGTACCTAATGACACCTTCACTAGATAGGTATCCGATTGGATCTCAAGAATCTCAAACCCTATATTTATCTGATAGTAATTTGAATATTCAAAGCTCCCTCCCGATTCTGTTTTTACCTGATATTCGTACTCAAGAACTTGACCCACTTCAAATTGATATCCTCGCTGCTGCGCAAAGCTTGTAACAGTGCTTATCGGGATAAGAATAGAAAGTCCTAAACAAAAAAGAAATGGCTTGATTGACATGCTGGTATTATTATGGTTCAGGTGTGAAAATACCTAACAAACACCGTGCCTGTCAAGAGGGATTTAGAGATTGGTATGGTTGGTTTAGGGAATGGTCAATGCATGGTGGCCAGGCCAATGGTTATGCATGGTTACGCGGGATTACGGAAACTATCCGGAGGTTTGTTGTTCTTTTGGAACATCTCGATTTTGAAAAAATTGGCGGTTCCAAAAGAACAGCAAGCCTCCGGTGACAGGAAGAAGAGGTGCAAGGTGTAAATCCCCAGGTCGGTGTTGATTGGGAAATTCTTGCCATTTTAATCCTTGTTTATTTACCAGTCAATAATTACCTTTATCCGTCCCCCCCCATTTGAACTGTAGAAATAATGATTCTCAAACTTTATTTGTTTCTTATCCTTCTTGGGATTTTCCAGCTTGGTCTGGGACAAACACAATTGGTTTCTGGTAAGTTAATTGACGAAATCACCGGAGATCCGGTTCCAGATGCCCATATCATGTTGCCTGCAGGAACAGGAGTCGTCACAAATACTGAAGGATTATTCCAACTTGAGGTGAAAAAAGCTCCCTTTTCATTGCGCATTACTCATGTCTCTTACGGACAAACAGAGATTCATTTTGATCAATTGCCTCAAGCCACCCTTATTCTTCGGATTCAGAAAATGATCAGCCATGTTGGAGAAGTTCAGGTTACAGCCGAACGGTTGCGGATTCTAACCGAAAAAGAGGATTTCTCTTTACAAGACTTTGCCTTTGATCATCAGTTTCTCTGGATGTTAGGATATACCAACAATCAGGCCAACCGGGGAAAACTGTTTCTGGCAAATGAGTATGGTGATACCCTCGCTTCAGTTCGGGTAAAAGGGGCCGAACAATTATATAAAGATGTGTTTGGGGATGTACATTTGATCCTCCGTGATTCGGCTATCCAATTATTTTCTCCCGATTCAGCAAGCATAACGTTTCTCTATACTATTGATAAAAAAACTTTTCTGGCTACCATGGAGCCCATCCTATCGGGATTTTCAAATAAATTGGTTTATCGCAATGTGATTCCACACAATGAAGAAGTATATCTGTATTATTACAGCGATTCTACCCTGGGACCGCAATTTCTGACCCACATCGTTGATTCCCTTGAAGCCCTTCGTAAAAAGCTTGACAAAGTAACCGGCTCTATGTGGCTTGTATTAAAAAGCACCAGATATTGGATGCCCAACACCAAAATTGCTCGTATATATGATGATTTCGTTCGAACACCTTTATTTTCTCTGAACGACAGTTTATATATTGTCAATAGTGTAAAAGACTCCCTGCTCATTTACGATCAGTATGCCCACTTCACAGGATCTTTACCCATCAATTTTCACAAAGATTCATCCCTTGGCGATATTGATCACAAAGAGTTTACTTTCCTGCCGGATAATCGCTTTGGCAAAGTTTATTTATTAGAAAGAAAATTTGCGGCCTGGTCACTTTGTCCCCTGGACCATCATACAGGAAAAGTTTTACCTAAAATTCTCCTGCCGGATTTTGCCGGTATGACAGGTATTACTGTATACAATAATGCAGTCTTCTTCCTGTATCATGAGAAAAAACATCCCTACTACACGCGCTTGTATCGGTATCAGTTGTAGGTGAAAACACACATCAATCCGATCAGTAAATAATAATTATTTGACTTTTTGTAAGTCGTGTTTTACATTTAGACGTCCTTTTTGCTTATCTAAAATCGAGGGCAACTCTTCCTACTCATAAATAATATCCAGATCCGATGAACAGCTTACCAGAAAAATCAATAGAATCGGAAAACTCCATTTCATAGATCCAAGTATTTAGATTTAAGGGGGCTCTGTCAAAGTTATACAAATTCACTTAAAATAAATAAGCAATAAAATTTTGGAGAAAGGTTTTGAATTATTCATTATTGTTGTATATTTACAACATCTTTGATTGTATTTACATCATATTATTATGCAGTCCAGAAAAATACACAACCGAATTGCCATTCTCCGACAGGAAAGAGGGCTGTCAAGAAAAGAGCTGGCTGATCAAATAGGTGTCAATTATCAAACCGTTGGCTACCTGGAGCGAGAAGAGTATAACCCCAGTCTGGATTTAGCTTTTCGCATCTGTGAAGTCTTTGAATTGCCTATTGACTTTGTTTTTTCTACAAGTCCTCTCTCGCCGATGAGTCAGGAATTAATGAACCAAAATAAATGAGGAGGAAATGATATGTCTGAAATAAAGAAAAACCGCCTTCAGAGAATAAGTATTACAATTCATCTAATTAGTTTGCCTGCCTTGGTTTGCACAATAATGACCGGGGATCAGCTGGGATCGTGGTTTCAAATCGTTGCTGGAACCTTCCTCGGATTGTGGATGCTTACTTTTTACTTCTCTTTCAATAGAACAGGCTTATTCAACTTCACTCATACCAAGGTGAAAAATCTTGATGAAAGAGAATTAGAAGTTAGCCGAAGGGCCCTGAGGTTTGCATATTCAGTTTTTTCGATTGTGGCTGTTTTACTACTGTTTTGTATTGCATTAACATCATTAAAAGTTGGCGTTCTCATGGCAGCTGCAATGCTATATTTAGCCCATGTCTTGCCAGCAGTTTATTTAGGCTGGACAGGAGAAAAAAGGTAGAGAAATATCCCCAAAAATTATGAACGCAATTTGGGTCAATAGTTTGAAATACATTACAATCTACTTAAATCGGCCAACCAGTAATATCGGATTATCATTCTCATTTATCTGATTCACAAGAGCCTTAAATTTTGAACGATAAGGATCCTTGAATTCTGGATCAGCAAGAGCTTTCTCAGCAGTTTCAATTAAGTCAACTGCTTGATATAGTTTGACAAGCCAGCCATTCTTGTTATAAGTAATCCAATGTCCCTTTTCATATTGATTCAGGGGATCGATGAATGTTGATCCCCTATGAAAAGCCTTTTTTTGCTTTTTATCCACCACATAATACTGAACCCTTGAGTTCGCACCAATCAGAGTTCCATCTTTGGCTGTTACTAATTCACTTACAGTACCCACATCTAATATTGTCCAGGGTTCAATCTCTCTGTCAATTCTAATTTCTACATATCCCATTGCATTACGATCTGTGGGGGTCTCCTTTCCATAATCAAAAGTTAGATATGGTGTTAACTGTCTATTATCAACTGAATAGATCGTATCGTTATTAAGTATTTTAAGTCTGAAAAAATCGCCATAATTAGCATTTGACAGGCTGCTCCAGAACACAGCATCTGTTTTCCTGGCGGGTACAGAACTAAGCAATTTGCCCGATAAATCTTGCCAGTAAACATAATCTTTTAATCCATTTTCATCATATCTGCCGTAGGTATTTACCATGATTAATCCTTCTTTCAGATATTCTATTGTTCTTGTTCGGCATGAAACAGCCTTTTTTAAATCTCCCAGATATGCCCCGCTCTTAAGATCATATTGCAGAAAATAATTTTTCTTGGCGTCATCCGACAGGTAGAGAATTTGATTCTCTTCATCCACCGTCCAATCCCCTTCCCAAAAGTCATGTGGTCCTTTCCCTTCAGGCACCAATTTTCGAATAAATCTACCATCTCTACCAAACTGATAAATCCCTCCATATCTTTTTTCCAATAGAAAATACTTGTCACCGAAATAATAGTCCATTCCATATGAAATCAGACACTCATCTTTGGTTTCCAATGGAATAAATTCAAAATCAGATGCATAATCTGATAATTTCATATGAAAAGAGTCCTTGATTAGATGTGTTTTAATATGATATTCAATTTGCCGGCCTTGCTTGATCAGAGTCACTGTTTCATCCTGTACATTCTGGCATGAAAAAAGGATGGCAATTAAACAAATACCATAAATCAGAATTTCTAATTTTCTCATGTAATTCTTGGTTTATTTTAGGAGGACTACCAAAGATAATCAATCCCTTTTAACCTAAACAAATGCATTCTAATTCTTAACCACTCTGCGGGTCATTCTGGCACCCTCATCATCTTTAAGTACAAGCAGATAAAATCCCTTATCCAGGGTACTAAGATCCATGCGTTGATCATAGCGCCCACCTTCAGTATAACTCTTTCTTTCAACATCATCTACCATCAGGCGGCCGGCCAGGTCAAATATCTGAAAATCAATCGTTTTACCGCGGCCTAACATCATCTCGACGGTAATAAAACCACTTGTAGGATTCGGATACACATTCAAATTCTCCAGGCCTGGCAATCCCTCACAAAAACTTGGAAAATATTGGCAGGGAATAGTTTCATCAGACTTAGTCTTTTCCTCAAGCTTCTCCATTAAAACACCAGTAATGATAGTAATGGAGGAAGAATTCATATTTGCTCCCTGCAATATAGGTATTACATTATGAGTGAATTCTGCCCTCATCGGATTAGCGATACTATCCGGCAGATTATTGAAGAATTCCTTGGTTGGGTAAAACCAAAAGATCGATTGGTGAACAATTTCAGGAAGAGATTCATCAGTGAAGATAACAGGGATAGAAACCTCATACATGTTCGAGAAGAATTCGATTGTATCAGAAACCTCTGGATAAAATTCTGTTGAAACCGCAACAGAGTATCCACCATCTCTTTTTGTTACTCCCAGCATAGGTGAATTGAAAACCCTGGACTTCACAAGCTCACCGTCGGGAGCATCTGCCCGGGCATTGAAGTGACTTCCCATTTTGTGTAAGGTAAGTGCCAGGAAATTTTCGCCATTCTGATATCGGTAGATAATTTTATCCTTATCAACCGTAAATCCAAGCTTGATAAGGGCCTCAATATTCAATTCAAGTGGATCAATACGTGTGGAATTATGAGACATAAAGTCAAATTCAACGTAGTTCTTTGTCTCATTTCCTGGTATAGCTCTCAGTTTTGTAACTATATCAATTCTTTCTTTAGCCTTCTCTATTTTCTCAAATGGAAGCAATTCAAAAAACTCATCTGTTACAGCAAACCAAATGATCTTATCGCTACTCTTTTTATCCACAAACCATCGACCGGGAAAATAAACTGGAACAGATAGATCATCATAAAAAGCTTTGCCGTAACGTGCTGCACTCTGAACCCTTCTACTGTAATCCAGGAGTCGCTCTCCATGGGCTCCGGTAAGTCCTCCCGGATAAAAAGGAAAATGTGTAATCTCTTTTCTTTGGTTGAGGGGCTTAGAAGAAAAACCATGAGTGCTCGCCCATGCCTGTACTTTGCTATCAGGATTTCTGTCAGAAAAAAAGTTCAAAAATCCTCTTTCATCTTCATTACAATAAAAAAATCCATCATCATTAAACAAAAACCCCAACTTAGTCAACTCATCCTGAGTAAGATGAATCACTTCGCCAATAATCAAAGTATCCTTCAAAACAGGCCCGGCCGCACTCAAAACCAAGGGCTCATCACCCTCATTTACTGATGGCATGTCCCCGGCTGGAACTGTGGTCTCATCAAGAGAACGGGGACCAGGGACCAGGGACAAGGGACTATCGACTGCGGATAACTCATCTTCTGAGAACTGAGAGCTGGCTGATGACTTTTGACTGATGACTTTTGACAGACTGATGACTGAAGACTGATGACTGATAACTGATGACTTGATTATGCCATCTGAAAAAATCGTAAATACGGCAAGAACTGTAGCTATTATAGAAATCATAACAATAATATTTAAAGGATTAAACAATCCCCGACCCGCTTTCCCGAGCTTGATCTTATCTGCTGAAACCTTCTTTCCTGATGACACAAGCCTGTTAAGCTCATCTTCATCAACAAGCAATCTGGCCGATCTGGCCTCTTCGAATAATTTGCTCAGGCGATCTTTTTCTTTCATATTACGCCCTCCGGATTTTTAGTTGTTAACACAGAACTTTCAGAATCGCTGAGGATTAGCCTCAGTTGCTCACGGGCTCTTTTGAGCCGGGATTTGACCCCGGATAAACTACCTCCCTGGATTTTTTTTATTTCCTCAAGCGAAAATCCCGACAATTCAAAAAGAACTATCGCTTCTCGCTGTTTAAGTGGCAACTTACCATGAGACTTATAGAGCTCCACAATATCAGGGTGTAAATCTGGGGGTACACCTGTATCCGGCAGGAGATGCGCATCTTCTTCCTGATACTGACCCTTGAATTTACTTCTCCGATATTTATGTAGCATTAATCGACGGGCGATGCCAAATAGCCAGGCTTTGAAGGACTCTTTTTTGCGGAGTTTTTCAAAATTCTCCAAAGCCACCAAAACCGTATCACCCACCAGATCCCTGGCATCTTCACGGTCACCGCTTAGTCCGTGACAATACCTGCAAAACGCATCATGACAAGGCCGGTATAATGCCATAAAAGCCTCTTGCTTCTCTTTCTCCCGGGATGGAATCTGTTTCAAATTCACACTAATAGTTGGTCTCTGTATGATAGTTCCCTAAGTTCTTAAAAAGTTTCATTTAATGGAGAAAATAAGGGTTAAGGGGAAAGGGTTAAGTTTGGGATTTTTTCTTTTATCCGGTGGGCAATTATGCTTTTTCTATCTTTGCGCTATGATATATGGAGTAGGAACTGATATTATTGAGGTTGATCGTATTCGCAAGTTTATTGGAAAAGGTGATGCTTTCAAGCAAAGAGTCTGGACAGAGAAAGAAATTGAATACTGCGATTCACACCGGGATCCGGCACCATCTTATGCCGCACGGTTTTCAGCAAAAGAAGCATTCGTAAAAGGATTAGGGACAGGATTTATTAAAGGCATCGGTTTTCATGAGATTGAAGTTTATCATGATGAATTGCACAAACCCCATATCCGGTTAAGTGGTAAAGCGAAAGAATACGCCGATCAGGCAAATATCATTAAGATTCACTTATCAATCTCACATGTAAAGGATTGGGCCAACGCAGTAGCCGTACTTGAAACCGAATAATAAAGGCATGGGGACTTACCCGCACTTTGAATGCCCGCACCTTGTGCAGATCAGGCATCCCTCCTGGTAAACCAACTGGGTTTCACCACACTCTTCGCAAGATTCGCCCTGAACAGCCTTGGTGCCATCCTTGATATATTTCTTTAATGTACGCGCCACTCCAGCCTTCCAGCTATTAATGTGCTCACTGTCAAGACTTAGCGACGAAACCAGATTAACAACATATGGGATAGGCATTCCGTGACGAAGTACACCTGAGATTAATTTGGCATAATTCCAGAATTCCTTGTCAAACATAAAAGATAATCCTCCTACAGTACATGGATTTCCATACTTATCAGTGTATTGGAAATCATAGCGTGAATTCCCTTCCGGATTTTTCACCTTTAGAATTTTGCCCCCCCGAATATTTTTTGGAACCAACAAAACATCTTCCTCTACTTTACCAGTAAAGATCTCATATGGCAAACCATTCATCACTCCAACAAAAGCAATCCAGTCTTCATTGTCATTTTTGAATCTCAGCAACTCAGCCTCCAGTACTTTTGGTCTTTTTTGAGCTTCAGAATGTACTGTTCCTTTCTCTTTGGCTTTGCCTGTGAGTAAGACACCTTCACGTGATCCTTCACGGTAAACAGTAACTCCTTTGCAGCCACTTTCCCAAGCCGCTTTGTACACCTCAGCTACTTTCTTTTCTGAAATGTTCTTCGGAAGGTTAACAGTTACTGAGATAGAATGATCAACCCATTTTTGTACTTGCCCCTGCATATTAACTTTGGCAATCCAGTCAACATCTGTGGAAGTAGACTTGTAATATGGTGATTTATCAACCAGTTCCTGTATTTCCTTTTCATTTTTTGACTTCAATAGCTCGGGATCATATCCTGATATTGTCAGCCAATCCATAAACTTGTGATGGAAAACATTATATTCTTCCCAGGAATCTCCAACATCATCAACAAAAGTAACATTGGCCTTGGAGTCATTAGGATTTACTTTCCTTCTGCGGCGGTAAACCGGCATGAAAACTGGTTCAATACCACTTGTTGTCTGAGTCATCAAACTAGTGGTTCCGGTGGGAGCTATAGTTAACAGCGCCAAATTCCGTCGTCCCCATTTTGTCATTTCTTTATATAATTCAGGATCAGCCTCAGCAAGTCGTTGAATAAAAGGATTGTCCTTTTCACGCTGTGCATCATACATCAAAAATGCACCCCTCTCCTTAGCAAGATTAACTGATGAACGATAAGCCTCAACAGCCATAGTTTTATGAACCTCTGTTGAAAAATCAACACCATTGTCACTGCCATATTGCAGTCCCAAACCTGCTAACATATCACCTTCAGCTGTAATACCAATACCTGTACGTCTGCCTTCATTTGCCTTTTGGCGAATATTCTCCCACAATTTCAGCTCAACTCTTTTCACATCATAATCCTCAGGATCAGCTGCAATTTTTGAGTGAATGGCATCAATCTTTTCCAGCTCAAGATCTATAATGTCATCCATTATTCTTTGGGCCAGATGTATGTGTTTTTGAAACTTTTCGAAATTGAATTTGGCTTCCTTGGTAAAAGGATTATCAAGGTATGAATACAAGTTTAGAGCTAACAAACGACAAGAATCATAAGGACAAAGAGGTATCTCACCACAAGGATTAGTGGAAACCGTTTTATAACCCAGATCATCATAGCAATCAGGAACTGATTCCTTAATTACAGTATCCCAGAATAATACTCCCGGCTCAGCTGATTTCCATGCGTTATGAATAATTTTATCCCACAAGAGATTAGCATCAATCTCGCGTTTCACAACAGGATTATCTGCCTCAATAGGGAATTGCTGCACAAAAGGTTTCTTGTTAATGACAGCATGCATGAACTCATCGGTTAGTTTCACCGATACATTCGCTCCTGTAACTTTTCCTTTTGTAGTTTTGGCATCTACAAAATATTCCGCATCAGGATGCTTCACAGAAATACTTAGCATCAATGCACCACGGCGGCCGTCCTGAGCAACTTCACGTGTCGAATTTGAATATCTCTCCATAAATGGCACAACACCAGTTGATGTAAGAGCTGAATTCAAAACAGGACTCGATGTTGGTCTGATGTGTGATAAATCATGTCCTACTCCTCCTCGCCTTTTCATCAACTGAACCTGCTCCTGGTCAATTTTCATGATGCCCCCATAAGAATCCGATGGACCTTCATGTCCAATAACAAAACAGTTCGACAAAGAAGCAACCTGGTATGGGTTCCCAATCCCTGCCATAGGACCTCCCTGAGGAATAATGTACCTGAAATGATCCAACACTTCAAAAATCTCATCCTCAGATAAGGGATTTGGATACCGCTTCTCAACTCGTGAGATCTCTTTGGCCAGGCGCCTGTGCATATCCGTTGGAGTATGCTCATAAATGTTACCATCAGAATCTTTGAGGGCGTATTTGTTCACCCAAACCGTTGCAGCTAATTCATCACCTCCAAAATATTCTTTGGACGCTGCAACAGCCTCATCGAAACTGTAAGTTTTTTTCTCCAACCCGGTTGTTACTGGCATTTCTTCGATGTACATGCGGCTATCTACCTAAATATGAAAAGATTAGACAAAGGAAAATCAAAAGGGGACATAATTGCCTGATACCAAATTTACATCTCGTTTACCGTATTCAAAAATCAATTTTATTAACATGATCTCTGAATAATGCATGAGTGGTTTGGTAAACAGATTTTTACACAGTTAATATCGACTTATCAACAGAGAATTGTTAAAGTTTTTCCATTAAACAACTAATACTTAGGGTCGTAGCCCCTAATTGGCTTTTTGTGTACTCTCTGGAAGCCGCACCAGCAAAGGAAAGTGCATTTTTTTCCTTTCTGAAAGGGACCATTACCCCCATGAATTCATCGTATTTTTTTATGGTAAATGCAGCTTTTTTTTGTATCAATTCTTTTGCTTCAGGAAACTTATGGTACCTGGGTCCAAAAATAATGGGCAAACCATGTGCAGCCGGCTCTAATATATTGTGTAAACCTCGTCCAAATCCCCCGCCAACAAAAGCTACATCACCATATCTGTAAAGTCTTGAAAGTATGCCAATATTGTCAATCAATAATACCCGACGATCTTTCGAATCAGATCCAATATGACTGTATCGGATACAGACAGATCCAAAACGGTTTTCTATCTTTTTTAAATGAGCCTCCCGGATATCATGAGGAGCAATTATGAGTTTTAATTTCCTGCCGGATGTATCCCTGGCATTTTCCTCAAAATACTTTTGAAGAATAGCTTCCTCAGGAGGCCATGTGCTCCCTCCGATAATAACAAATGAATTATCAGTGAATTTTTCAATATCTGCCATTTCAACTACTTTTTGGCTGATTGAAAACACCTGATCAATCCGGGTATCACCTGTAACAAACACCTCTGATATGCCATGAGCTTCAAGCAAGGTTTTTGATTCTATATCCTGAACCAAAATCTTCCTGAATTTTCTGAGCAAGTTTAAATATGCTTTCCCATACCATTTGAAAAAAAGCTGATCAGGCCTGAAACGAGCCGATAACAGGAATACTGGAATTTTGCGAAATGAAAGCTGTTTTATCAAATTTGGCCAGAATTCATATTTGATTAAAACAAGAATCTCAGGCTGAACAAGATTGATGAATCTTCTCACCTGTCCCGGAAAATCAAATGGTAAATAACAAACTAAATTGGCCTGACTATAATTCTTTCTTAACTCATAGCCCGACGGACTATAAAAACTGAGTAAAATGAAATCCTCCGGATGCTTCTCTCTCCATGCTTCAATAACAGGCCTACCTTGCTCAAATTCACCCAATGAAGCTGCATGAAACCAGATAACCCGCTGTTTAACAGGGAAAACCGATGATAAATGATGGGAAAGATCTTTTCTGCCCTGAATCCAATTTCGGGCTTTTGGCTTAAACGGAGAAATTACCCAGGCTGCCAGATAATAAATCCAAAGACCTATTTGATAAAGAATCAACAAACTGATTAGTAGTAATAATAGGTGTCTACAGTGTTCTTATTTATTGGGAAAATCCAACCAAAGCGGATCCCAAACAGATAATCATTGTACAAATTGAGATCCTTCTCCATGCTGTCAAAATTCCAGTCACGACGATTTTTTGTCCAGGCCTGGTGAAATTCAAAACCAACATAAAAGTTGATAGGCTCATGACTGTCTAAATGCAGGTAACCGATAAATTGTGAGAGGCCAAATCCATTTGTAAGCCTGTCGTATCCTTTCGAGTAATCCTCGAGAATATAGGGAACCTCTCTCCCATCCTGATGAATGAGAGTTTTGTATTGCAATAATCCGCCCGACAGTAAAACAACTATTCCTGAATTAGGATTGGGCCCAATAATGGGAAATAACTTACCTGCTCTCAAACCAGTGTAGAAACCCCTCTCGTAAAAGGCAGCCTCCCCTATCTCCCCAAATGTATTTATGAAATCTCCATACTCATCACGAACAGCATCAAAAACACTGTCCGCCTTGAAATCATTTCCCGAAAAAAAAGTAAAATCGGCCGCTAACATCCATCCTGAAGCCAATTTCAGCATATATGAACCCCCAACTCCCATATTCATTCCATAACGCTGAGCAATCGCACCTCCCGGAACATGACCACTCACGTGAAATGAAAACATATTCATTAACAAGCTGGTATCCTTAATACTTTGTCCAAAGCTCAATGAAGAAATACTCAGAACCATCAAATAAACAACTACTTTCTTTCTCATACTACCGCAGATTTGAGGGTGTAAAATTAGCAGTTTTTAACGAGCCATCCATCCTCTGCCCCCTTAAAGATTACTGAAAAGGTGATAAAACATTAAAAGAATCCAATCTCCTATGAAAAATTGCCAGGCTGCTATCCTGAATTATTGCATCGGCTTTAACATCCGGGAGGGAAAATACCTGCGTTCTTTTCGCGTTCTTTAAGTAATTTGCGATGGTGAAAAAAGCAGCACTCACAATACTTCTACTGAGCTTGAATACCTGGATCTTTTCTCAGGACCTGAATAACCTGAGAGAAAAAACTATTCAAGTAAGTGCTGACAGCCTGATAATCGATAGTCTGTCAATTATCCCAGGAACCTTCAAAGCCTTCTATATCGACTCCCTACTCCCGATTCCCGACTCCCGATTCACTCTCAACCCTCTTACTCCCTCCTTTTTCCCCTCATCTGAACTAAGGGAATCAGTCGATTCTATTTATGTACGCTACCGAACTTATCCCTTCAACTGGACACATCGCTATTTTAACAAAGAGCAAAACTATAATAGCATCGACCCCATAAGATCCCCTAAATTTTATCCGGCAGGTGATAACGATAATCGATTTGATCTCAAAAATTCCACCCTTAGCACAACAGGAAATCTTTCACGGGGCATTCAAATTGGCAGCACACAGGATGCGTCTTTAAATTCAAATCTGAACCTGCAGTTGCACGGAAAAATCAGTGAGAAATTCAGTATTGAAGCTCAATTAAGTGACAGCAATATTCCGATCCAGCCTGAAGGAAATACTCAGCAAATTCAAGATTTTGATCGCTTCATAATTCGAATTTTCAATCCTGATCATGAAATACTTGCTGGAGATTTTTCTCTAAATTCCCCTCCCGGATATTTTATCCGGATGAATAAAAACCTTCAGGGGATGCAAGTGAATTCCAAATTCAGAATTAATCAATCAGACAAAACCAATTTCAGTACCAGGGCAACTGCAGCAGTGGTTAAGGGGAAGTATCACCGGATGAAAATTGCTGGCATCGAAGGAAACCAGGGTCCATACCGATTAAACGGACAGAACGGAGAATTATATATTCAGATTATAGCCGGAAGTGAGCAGGTGTGGATTGATGGTAAAATTCTTGAACGTGGTGAAGAGGCAGACTATGTTATTAATTACAACACGGCTGAAATAAGATTTACCACACGTATTTTGATAAGCAAAGATTCTCGAATAACGGTGGCATATGAATATACTGAGAGAAGTTATGCCCGGTTCATGGCTGAATCAAGTAGTCGATGGAATTTTGAAAACGGATCAGTCTATTTCAATGTTTTTTCAGAACAGGATGCGAAAAATCAGAATCTGTTACAGGAAATAAATTCAGATCAGCGAAGCATGCTTGCGCAAATCGGAGATGATCTGAATAAGGCTCTGGTCAATAATTATTATGAAACCAAATTTGTTAATGACCGTGTTTTATATAAGCTTACTGACTCTCTGCTTAGTGGAATTATGTATCCTGATGTACTTATATATTCAACGAATGCTGACAGTGCAAAATATCAGGCAGGATTCTCTTTCGTTGGAAACAATATGGGAAATTATCTGCCGGTCAGCTCAGGTGCAAACGGACAGGTGTACAAGTGGATTGCGCCAATAGATGGGGAAGCTCAGGGCAACTATGAACCTATAACCCGTCTCACTACACCAAAAAGCAAAAGAGTGATGTCTCTGGGGGGAGAATATCAACTGGGAGAGCGAATGAAAGTAAAAGCTGAATTAGCTCTTAGCAACAATGACCTCAATACATATTCTGAATTAGACAGAGATGATAACTCGGGCAGTGGTATCCTGGCCAGAATTGACCGCAATGATCCGATTGGCATCGACTCGGTTTGGACAGTCAGCAGCTTTGCTTCTTTTCGCAGATCCGGAAAGAACTTTGACCCTGTGGAGAGATACAGATCTGTTGAATTTGAACGCGACTGGAATCTGACTGATGGTCATTCTCCTCTGACTGAGAACTATTTTCAAACGGGAATCAAACTTAATAACAAAGATAGTTTGTCGGCCTTATATGCCTTTGATTATCTGAGTTTTGGAGAGGTTTTAAAAGCTACAAAGCATAATAGTACCGGATTACTGAAGCACCGGGGTATTGCCTTAAATTGGTCGGCAAGTTATCTGGATTCTGATGATGAAATCAGATCAACCCGCTTTGCCCGGCATCAGGTTTCATTGTCGAAGAGCTGGAAAAAGCTGGAGCTGTCTGTTTCAGAAAACCATGAAGCCAACCACTGGAATCCATTAGGAGAATCAAGCTTACAGGTGGGTAGCTTTGCCTTCCAGGAATGGCAGGCAGAAATCAGAAATCGCCAAACTACTGGCATTCCATGGTTTGTAAGAATAAAAAATCGCAAAGATTACCTGCCCGATTCCACAGCCTTAGTCCTGGACAACTCAGCATGGCAGGCTGAAGGAGGATTTAACTGGATTGGCAAAAAAAATCAGACTACGCGTTTATCTGCAAACTGGAGAAGATTAAATCACTTTGCAGGAGATGACACAAGCAATAAAGAACAGACCCTTGCCTTACGGGCAGATGAAAGATTTCAGCTATTAAAAGGAGGATTTGTTTCAAGGAGTTTTTATGAAATAGGATCAGGCCTGGAAAGAAAGCAGGAATTTTCCTACCTGGAAGTGCCATCCGGCCAGGGACATTATAGCTGGACTGACTATAATGGAAACGGGATAAAAGAGCTTGATGAATTTGAAGCAGCTGTTTTCTTAGACCAGGCAAATTACATTAGGATATTCCGTCCGGGTACTGAATATATTCCTGTTTATACTAATCGCTTTACCCAATCCATAAGCCTGGTACCAGCCAGAATAATCGATCAAAAGCATCCTTTATTCAAAGTTTTGGGTCGCCTGAATAATCAATTTGCACTATCAATAAACCGGAAAACCTACAGGAACGATCTGATAAAATATCTTAATCCTTTTATTATCAATGACAGTCTGCAGGTAAGCCTCCAGGCTCAGATTAGAAATACCCTTTCATTCAATTCGAAAGATATGCGCTTTGGGCTTGATTATTTTTTCCAAAAAACCGATAATCAAAACCTCATGACATACGGTATTGACAGTCGTGGAAATAAGTCTCACAGCTTGGTAATCAGAATAAAACCAAGAGATCAGATTTGGATTCACAATAAAACTGAGAGGGCAAACCACAGCTATAACAGTAGTTTCTTTACTTCCCGAAACTATCAGATCGAACTTTGGAAAAATGAAGCCAGGATAACATTTGAACCAGGAGATATTACACGTGTAAACATTGAATGGAAGTGGAGTGATGAAACGAATATATCCGGAGCTGAAACACTTACAGAACATAGGTTTGAACTTGGTGGAGATATTCAGATGCCGGGAAAAGGTATCATCCACCTCGATGTGCAGTATATCAACTTAAGATATTTGGGAAATCCTGATACACCGGTAGCTTATGTGATGCTAAAGGGATTTCGACCAGGACATAATGGTATGGCTAATCTCAGTGTTCGCCGGCAATTAAATGAAGTTATTCAACTGGATTTTGTATACGGCGGACGACTATCTGAAGGAAGCAATATCATACACACAGGTACTGTTTCTGTCAGAGCAGTTTTTTAGAATGCTGCCAGCAAAAGGTCAATATTTTTAAATGGAATGGTAAAATAATTGCCAATCATTTCATGTGTCAGAATACCATTGTATAGGTATACTCCGTGTCGCACTCCGTAATCTTCAAGAATGAGTTGTTGGATTCCTCCGCATCTGCCCTTATTCATCAAAAGAGGCATCAGCACATTACTAAGTGCAATGGAGGCTGTTCTACCTACCAGTGAAGTCATATTGGGTACCATGTAATGAATAACCCCATGTTCCCGATAAATGGGCTTGTCAGGGCTGGTCATTCTGCCGGTCTCAAAACTAGATCCCTGGTCTATATGCATATCAACAACAACTGAACCCTCCTTCATACTCATAATCATATCATCAGGAACTAAATAGTAGCTTTCAGGGTTAAGTCTTTGCAAAGTACTGATCACCAAATCGGCTGTTTCGAATGCTTTCTTCATAACGGTGGGATGCATCACAGATGTGAACAGCTCCTGACCGAGGCGGTGTTTGATTGAACGTAATCTGGGGATTGACCGGTCAAAAACCTTAACAACCGCTCCCATCCCTATTGCTGTTCGGGCAGCATATTCAGCTGCTGTTCCTGCTCCTAAGAGCACAACTTCTGCCGGAGTAACCCCGGTTATTCCACCAAGTAATATCCCTTTTCCTTGTCCGTATGTACTGAGATATCTGCTTCCTATAGACATTGAAACTGTTCCTGCAATCTCACACATCGATCGTAATACCGGAAACTCGTTAACATCATCCATTAACAATTCAAAGGCAATGGCAGTAGTTTTTTTGCTCATGAGGGACCTGAAATAGCTCACCTCACGTGTAGCAAGATGCAAAGAAGATATCAGGGTTTGACCTCCTCTTAGCAGAGATATTTCAGCCTCAGTTAATGGTGACACCTTAAGCAGGATATCAGCTTCAAAAACTTCTGCTTTTTTATTTTTTACCTGAGCGCCTGCTTCGGAATAATCACTTGAGGAAAAGCGGGATGCTACACCTGCATTATGTTCAATTAAAATCTGATGTCCATTTTGAACCAATAATTCAACAGATTGGGGGGAGATAGGAACACGGGTTTCATGCGGATCTACTTCACCAATTATCCCGATTTTAAGCTGCTTGCCTTTTTTCTCACGATCCAAAACCTCCTCTTGCGGAAGTCTGACCGAATGAAACTGAGACAAGGGTTTATCAGTTTCGTGCATAATACTCCTTGTTTAACTCAAATTGAAAGAATTTAAGCTTATGGGCAAGTTACTCATTTCATTGGAAAATCGCTTATTCAGGAAGTCGCAATCGCAATATTCGTGATTGATCCGGCTGTTCCTCAATTGACAAAGTAAGGGTTTCATCCGGCAGGAAATCATTTATCTTTTCAGGCCACTCCATTAAGCATAAAAAGCCGCTGTGAAGATATTCCTCAAGTCCGAAATCCAAAGCCTCTATCGGATCATCAATCCTGTAGAAATCAAAATGATAGATCGGTTCACCTTTCCCTGAAATATATTCATTTACTAAAGCAAATGTTGGACTTGTAACATTCTGTGTCACACCAAGTTCATAGCAAATCGATTGAATTAAAGTCGTTTTACCAGCTCCCATTGCTCCTGTAGCTGCGATCAATCGACTGGAACCAATTTCTTTCAACAGCCACCTTGCTGCGTCAGGCAAATCATTTAGTGATGAAATTGTATAAACTTTCTCTTCAAACATGAGAAATTTTCTATTTTGGATCTAATCCGATAACCGGAATAACCATTTCCTCCAAACTAACTCCTCCATGCTGGAAGGTGTTACGGTAGTACTTCACGTAGTGGTTATAGTTATTTGGATAGGCGAAAAAATCCTCGCTTAAAGCAAAAATATAGCGTGTGCTAACATTAAGTGAAGGTAAATGTACATCCTCCGGATGAGTGATCTCAAAAACCTCCTTCGGATTATAATTCAGATTTTTTCCCTGCTTATATCTCAAATTCGTTGTAGTTAATTTATCACCAACCACTTTTACCGGATCCTGAACACGTGTGGTTCCATGGTCGGTAGTTAGAATAACTTTCACTTTCTTTTCAGCCAGGGTTTTAAGCAGGTCCATCATGGGAGAATACTTGAACCAGCTCAGAGTCAGAGACCGGTAAGCAGCTTCATCACCAGCCAGTTCTCTGATCATATGCATCTCAGTACGAGAATGGGATAGCATATCAACAAAACTAAAAACCAAAACCGAAAGATCATTATCCATCAGAACGCCTGGATTATCGGCCATTCTTCTGGCAGCTTTATTATTATTTATTTTCTCATAATAAACCTTTGCCGAAAGATTATTGCGCTTCAATTGAGCTTTTAGCAATTCAGGTTCATGAAGGTTTTTCCCTTTCTCCTCATGATCAAAAACCCAATATTCGGGATGTAACTTAGCTATTTCACGTGGCATAAGTCCTGAAAACATAGCATTACGGGCATATTGAGTTGCTGTTGGCAGAATACTGAAAAACAGATCTTCTTGAACGGTATAGATTTCCTGAACCATAGCCTCGATAATCTTCCATTGATCGTATCGGAGATTGTCGACCAATATTACAACCACCGGATCCTGATTATTGACCTTGGGAAAAACATAATTCTTGAAAATATCAGGTGATAATTGAGGCCTGTCATCTCTGTTATCCCTGAACCAACTGGCATATTCCTTTTTAATAAACCTGGCAAAACTCAGATTGGCTTCCTTTTTTTGCATTTTGAAAACCTCATCCATTGTGCTTTCTTCTGAACTGGTTAATTCTAATTCCCAGTAAACAAGCTTTCTGTATAAGTCAATCCATTCTGACCAGTGAAGACGATCGTTCATCCTCATGGTAATTTTACTGAACTCATGTTGATACGCTGTGGTTGTTTTTTCACTAATCAAACGCTTTGTATCAACATTCTTTTTAATCGTAAGTAAGATCTGCTTTGGATTCACCGGTTTAATCAGGTAATCAGCTATTTTTGAACCAATAGCCTCATCCATAATGGTTTCCTCTTCACTTTTGGTGATCATTACCACCGGAATATGAGGATGGATGGTCTTAATTTCAGCCAATACCTGGAGTCCGGTAAGACCTGGCATATTCTCATCTAAAAAGATAATGTCAAAGTCTTGTTGTTCAACCGCTTCTATTGCGTCTTCTCCATTATTAGCCTCAGTAACCTGATATCCTTTTTCCTCTAAAAAAAGAACATGTGGTTTGAGCAGATCAATTTCGTCATCTGCCCACAATATTGTGATTTTTTTATCCATGAAATTCTAGTTTTCCTCATCCAGATAGTTCGCTTTGAAGAACTGGATGTACTTAAACACATTCTGATTCTTGTAGAATATGTTATAGTTTGCTCTTGAAATAATAAAATGCCTGAAATCAGTTTGATCAAAATCGGCAAATGCTTGTGGATCTGCCAATAAGCTGTAATAGTAATTCATGCCAACTGTCTCATCAGCAAAATTCTTAACGATGATTAGCATAAGATCATCATTCATCGGAACGGAACTCACCTCGAAGTAATCCTGATCAAAATTTTCAACATTAAAATTGGATATGTTGAAAGTCAAGCGGTTCAAATCCTGGGTTCTACGTGAGACAACCGCGATATAATAGTGCACTGCATCCTCTTGAAACTGAAAATCTTGCATAACTTCTTCCTCAGCAGCTGGATCAACTTTACCAATGCTTAGTCCTCCAGGAGTTGTGTTGGCAAGACCAATTGATTCAGGACCAGATTCCAGTATTTTCAGCAAAGTTCTTGCCGTTTCGGTAACCTCACTTTCAGGGTATTTAAACAGGAGATCATTTATCTGATTTGCTAAAACAAGTTTGTTCTCCGGATCCAGGGCTCCTATTGACAATACCTGAAGCAAACTAAATTTGTCACGAATAGGATTCAATGCAAAAGCTGTATCGGCTTTTACACAATTACTAATAACCATTTCATAGTCCTCTTTCTCATACAAGAGATAAGTCTCTTTATAGAAGGCCATAATCTCAATTCTAGCTTCTTCGATCTCCTGGAAAAAATTAGGATTACTGATTATTTTAGCCGACCGGCTATCCGGGAATCTATTTAATATCAGGCTTTTATAATAGACCAATTTATCGCTTTGCTCAGTTTCTTTGAAAACCTGGTATAAATTGTAATAAGCAAAAAGTAATTTGTCAGTTTCGGGGTATCGCTGTAGTAATAACTCAAAATACTCAATAGCCTCCTGCTCTTTATTCAATTCATCTTTGAAGACTTTGCCAACATTGAACAAAGCAACTGCAATTCTATCATTCGACTCTTTCAGCAAGGTGTCATTAAGAGGTAAATCAGCTAAGTAATACTCGCGGGTAGTATTTTGATACTTGTCTGCATTTGACTTCATCGCTTGTGTTTGGATGTCGCCTTCCTCCCCCTCGGTTGACATATCGCCCATTGCAGACGAAATTCCCTTGTTTTTCCTTCTCCAGTTATCCTCTAGTTTCCTTCGTCCAAAACGTTTTGAAAATTCTGCTTGTCCATAGCTCAGAGTTGAGGGATTATAAAAGTACCACTTGCTGCCTCCTGACCCTCCCATTTGGCTTGACATGCCTCCACCCATACCTGAAACCCTGCTTCCGCCTCCCTGATTCATGCTTCCCGGGTTGCCGGGCAAAGAACGTGAACCTCCGGGTCCTCCCTGGCCACCAGCCATTCTGAATCCACCCTGTCGACCATTCATCCGTTCTTCTTCTTCCAGGCGCTGTTGTTCTTCAGCTATGCGTTTGGCCTCATCTATTTTTATTTTTATCAAAACGTCACGCTCTTCCTCAGATAGTGCCGCCACTGACTGCAAACTATCTTCACGCTTTACCATACTAAGGTTTTGACCCAGCGCATTCAGGCTCAATCCGAATTTCTCAACATTATCTCTATCCGGAAAATCCTCAGGAAGAACCATTAAACAGCTATCATAATAAACCTGTGCTTTAATATACTCAGGTCGTGAGTAATATAATTCCCCAAGTGCTTTATATGAAAGAGTCTGTTGATACAAATTATCAATAGTTGATTGTGCAGACAATTTGTAGTTTTCAATAGCGCTGTCGACCAAATCCTCCTTTATATCCAACTCTGCCAAAGCATAATAAATTTGATCCAGGAACTCAATATTTTTATCGTCCTTCAACATTTTTGCCAATTGCTTGCGAATCTCCTGCCCTGTATCTGCGTCACCCTCATACAATCTGGCACGATTAATTTTGGCATTGAAAGCCATTCGGTAATCAGGATTCAACTTGATTACATCTTCATATTTCAATGATGCATTAGCTAACTCACCTTCCTTCTCGAGCAATTGTGCAGCTATGTAATTAAATCGGATTAAATCTGACTTATTTTTGGTCAAGCTAATAGCTTCAACAAGATAATTCATTGCGTCTGAGAACTCTTCCTGCTCCATATGATAGTTCGCGCGAACAGCAGCTATTTCAGGCCTTATCCGGTCAGGCAATTCTGCATCTCCTTCGAGACGATCAAGTAAATCTTTTGCAGCCCGATAATCTTTTAGCGCAATATGTGTTTTCGCAAGCCACAAACTGGCATCATTCTTCAATCCCTCGTTTGGAAATTGCCTTATCACATACTCAAAATTCTGAATGGCCGCAAAATTGTCGTGCTTGAGATAGTAGGCCTTGCCCATCAGAAAATATGAATCATCTATCCATTTATTGAACTCATTCTGCTTATAAAACTCCTTCTGCCGATCAGATTGTTTGCCCCTGCTCTTTCTTTTAGGCTTACTAGTAATAGAATGCATTGTAATCACCTTGGAGCACTTCTTGACAGTCTTATCCATATCAGGCAGAAGCCTGCGGGCAACTTCCTTTTTGGTATAAATATCAAGAGGTAAAATCTTATTGAAATCTTCCTGATAACTGGTTTCAATCTTCTTCAGCCCTTCAGTATAAATTTCGTACCCATTGAAATAAATATTGTAATGGGCAGTCAGATTATGGTAATTCCTTGAAATCAATGTGTTCTTCTTTGTTGAGCAAGCTGTGGCAACAACAATAAGAATAAGCGCCAAGGAGGCGATCTGATAAATTTTAATTTGCTTCAAAATAGAATATATGTTCAAAACAGTATAACTCTTTTTTTTTAAAATTATTTTATTCAGTTAAATAATTACTACATTACTTTCCAATAGTTGTATTTTTCTCACGCCACTTGCTGAACCATGAAAATATTTGTTGTTGAAGATGATAAATTTTATAACAAGTTGATTGAGCATCATCTCAAACTAAATCCTGAATTCGAAGTTCAAACATTCTTTGACGGCCAAGGCCTTCTCGACAAACTTCATGAGAATCCAAAGATTATTTCTTTGGATTTTTCCCTGCCGGATATGACCGGTCACGAGGTTCTCGCCAAAGTTAAGAATTATGATCCGAAGATTGAAGTAATAATCATCTCAGGCCAAGATGACATTCCCACAGCTATCAAGCTACTGAAACAAGGTGCTTATGATTATATCACCAAAGACGAAAACATTAAAGAGCGACTGATTAATACTATTCATAAAATAATCGAAACCGATAATCTGAGAAGCGAAGTTACTAATCTGAAAACCCAAATTACAGAGAAATACAACTTCTCAAAAGCTATTATCGGAGATAGCAAAGCCATTCGTAAAGTATTCTCTCTGATTGAAAAAGCTATTTCTGTACAAAACATGACAGTCTCCATCCGGGGAGACACAGGAACTGGTAAAGAACTGGTAGCCAGAACAGTTCACTATAATTCCATCCGGAAGGATAAAGCCTTTGTTGCTGTGAACATGGGCGCAATTCCACGTGAACTTGTTGAAAGTGAGCTGTTTGGATACGAAAAAGGGGCTTTCACAGGAGCTTATGCCCGCAGTATTGGAAAATTCGAAGAAGCAAATGGAGGTACCATATTCTTTGATGAGGTGGCAGAATTAAATATTGATTTGCAAGTGAAATTACTTCGTGCTATACAGGAAAGAGAAATTACACGGGTAGGTGGTAATAACACAATCAAGGTTGATTCAAGAATTATTACAGCAACCAATAAAAACTTGCAGGAGGAAGTAAAGAAAGGAACTTTCAGAGAAGACCTTTACTATCGTCTTCTGGGTTTACCAATTATTCTCCCTCCCCTGTCAGAAAGGGAGAATGATATTATTCTATTGGCATCTTTTTTTCTGAAAGACTTTTGTAGTGAGAATAAACTCGAACGCTTGGAGTTTAGTCCGTCTGCCAGAAATAAATTACTCACCTACCATTACCCGGGAAATGTGAGGGAATTAAAAGCAATCGTTGAGCTAAGTGCCGTAATGTCTGAAAACCTGATGATTGAGGATGACCACATTATGTTCACACCCACAAACACCGGACTGGATTTGTTCTCCAAAGATCTTAATCTCAGAGACTTTGAAGCCAAGATTATTCAGCACTACCTTGAAAAGAACAACAATAACGTTGTCCTTGTAGCTAAAAAACTAGATATTGGAAAGTCCAAAATCTACAACATGATAAAAAACGGTGAGATCTAAACTGACTCAACCGACTTTACCTCAGGTATTTCCTTTTTTAGAGTTCCTTCAACACCAGCTTTTAGTGTCATGGTACGCATCGGACATGAGCCACATGCTCCCGTAAGTTCCACTTTTACAACCAGATCATCAGTAATTTCAACCAGGTTCAAATCACCACCATCTGCCTGAAGGTATGGTCTTATTTGATCTAATACCGTCTTAATTCTTTCATGTAACTCAACATTTACCATATCAAATATCTTTCAAATTATTGTGTCTTAATTTTAACTATTTCTGTAGGTGCAAGATTTGCATTGCGTTTTTCTACCTGGTCTTCCACTCTGTCAGCTAAAGCAGAGAATGCCTGGCCAACGATACTTTCTTTATTTAGTGCAACAGGCTCTCCATTATCACCACTTTCACGTATACTCTGAACAATAGGAATTTGCCCCAGTAAAGGAAGATTACTCTTTTCAGCCAGGTTTTTACATCCCTCCTTACCGAAAATATAATATCGGCTATCCGGTAATTCAGCAGGAGTAAACCAGGCCATATTCTCAATTAAACCAAGAACAGGAACTTTCACATGATCACCGGTGAACATACTGATACCTTTTATTGCATCAGCCAGAGCAACAGCCTGAGGAGTTGATACAATTACAGCTCCGGTTACTGAGAGGGTTTGAACTAATGTGAGATGAATATCTCCAGTACCCGGGGGAAGGTCAATCAGGAGGTAATCAAGGTCTCCCCAATACCCATCATTGATCAACTGCTTCAATGCACTGGTAGCCATCGGGCCTCTCCAAACCAGGGCATCATCCTGATTAACAAAAAACCCAATTGATAATAACTTAACACCATATTTCTCAAGTGGAATGATACGATCTTTACCATCCATTTTTTTCAATTCAGGACGATCATCCTCAACAGCAAACATCTTCGGTATTGAAGGCCCATAAACATCAGCATCAATTAATCCAACTGAATAACCCTTCTGGGCCAGTGCAACGGCAAGATTCACCGCAACAGTTGATTTCCCAACTCCTCCCTTACCAGAAGCAATAGCCAGGATATTTTTTACTCCGCCTAAAGGAGTTTCCTGATGAACTTCTTTTTCAGCCTTGATAGTAATATTTCCCTCTATCTCAGCTGAATTATCCACCTTCGATTTAACAGCCATAACAGAGGCTTTTTTCAATGAATTGGCGAATGGATCATTCGACTTTTTTAACTCCAAAGTAAAACTCACTTTTTTCCCTTCAACCTGAACATCCTTGACCAATCCTAAACTGATAATATCTTTTTCATTCTCCGGATGAATAACCTCCCTAAGGGCCCGGATCACGTCTTCAGCAGTAAAACCCATTCTGTCTCTTATTTTAATTTAAATTAAATAAACGACAAAATTAACAAAATCAGGAAAGCTGAACAGAGTTTTACCAATATATTTACTGCGGATCCCAAAAAAAATCTTCAAAATTGACTATTTGATCATTCTCAACCTGAATTCCCTCACTTTCGAGCAATTGTTTCATTACTTCAGGTCCGCCAAAATGAACTTTGGCTGTGAGCAAACCATTGCGATTAACCACTCGGTGAGCAGGAAGAAACTCACCACCGGAGAAACTTTTATTCATGGCCCAACCAACCATACGACCAGCCTGTGGAGAGCCAATCGCTCGTGCAATAGCACCATATGAAGTTACCCTGCCTTCAGGGATTCTGCGAACAACATCATATACCTTTTCGAAAAATCCTTTATCCATCCCAATCACTTGAATCAAATCCGATGACTTCCTTTAGCTGAACATGTTTAGGTAATCGAAACCGGATATATGTAATTGATTTACCCTGTGCTAAAAAGCTCTGCTCATAAAAGGTTTTAACTGTCTGAATCTCTTCAAGCCCGCTTAAAAGATATAAATCAGCAGTCGCCAACTCTGGTTCAATTCGATTTTGCCTGAGCAAAGCTAAAAGATATTCATGTAACAAGCGGCTGTCTGTTTTAAGGTGAACCACACCCTGGTCAACAAGAATCTTCTGATAGAGGGTTAGAAAATACGAAGACATCAATCGCTTAATTGCTTTCTTTGGCTGGGGATCAGGGAAAGTTATCCAGATTTCATCCACTTCATCCGGAGAAAATACCCGGTCGATAAATTCAATTCCAATTCTGAGAAATGCAACATTATCTAATCCGTCACGAAGAGATGCTTTTGCCCCTTTCCACATTCGGGCTCCTTTAATGTCAAGACCAATAAAATTTCTTTGAGGAAAACGGCTTCCAAGTCCAACAGTATATTCTCCTTTTCCACAACCTAGTTCAAGTGTAATAGCCGCTTTATTATTGAAATAATCTTGATTCCACTTGCCTTTCATTGCGTAATCGGTACTCCTTAATAACTTACTATCAGGTTCAAACACATGTGGCAACTCTCCCAGTTCTGCGTAGCGTTTTAATTTATTTGGCCTTGGCACTTTTATTTATGCGTTTAATAGAAATACCAACATCCTTTATATGCTCCAATCGCTCTGTTCGCATACCATGCTGAATTTCAATATTATAATTACCTGTATATGGGAACATTACCTTGTGTTTGAAGGCTAGCTCGTGGGTATATTGTCCACCAATCCCTCTGCCAAACCACTTCCCTTCTTTATCAGCCAGCCTGAACTCAAGTGTGTCACGAATACTGGCACCAGTAGGAGCATAAGTATCGATAAAGAGAAAAATATTGGAATAGGCATACCTGCCATCATGCCTCAGGTGCAAAAACATATCAAATTCCTCCTCCAGTTGATCAATAGGAACAGTGAATTGAATAATATCATTGGCTATCCAGCCCTCTGAATCCACCGACTTACTGTTTTCATAAATATAAGCCTGATTACATGAGCCAATGATCAGAAGAAGTATGGCTGAGAGCAGATATCCTGTTAACTTCATTTGTTAGGTCTTCTTTGTCCTCTTCCTTTTCGACTACGCGTTCTCGAATCAATCTTATTCTTTTTTTGATTATCAAACCGTGTGAGACTTTCCTGACCGACAGGATTCATATAACCCATCTCAGAAGATGCCCCATCCTGTTTTTCAACCAGTCGCTCAACAACCTTACCTCTCTTATTCAGATTGATGATTTCATGAACTCTGTCAACCGGAATAGGAATAAGATTAGCGGCCTGCCCTGGATCAAATGAATACCACATCATTCCCTTGAAAATATCTGTTTTCTGATGAAAAGCCTTTCCTTCTTCTGTTTCTAAAACAATATCAGAAGATGGAAATTGGCTTCGAGCATCCCGGTAGGCATCCACTTCATAATTAATACAACACTTTAATTTGCCACATTGCCCCGCCAGTTTCTGAGGATTAAGAGATAATTCCTGCTGCCTTGCAGTGGTTGTTGTTACTGATACAAAGCTCGACATCCATGTTGAACAGCACAGTTCCCGCCCACAAGAACCAATACCTCCAATGCGTCCGGCCTCCTGACGAGCTCCTATTTGTCTCATTTCTATTCTGATCCGAAACTCATCGGCGAGCACCCTGATCAGCTCCCTGAAATCCACCCTCTCATCAGCTATATAATAGAATATAGCTTTAGTCCTGTCACCCTGAAACTCAACATCACCTATCTTCATGTTGAGATTTAATTCCTGAGTTATCAACCTCGATCGTATCATGGTTTTATGCTCGAGTTCGATAGCCTCCTTCCACTTGTCGAGATCTGTAGGTTTAGCTTTTCGATAAATCTTTCGAAACTCCCCGTTGTCATTATAGGCGCCATACCTTTTCATCTGATTAATTACCAGCGGACCGGTTAGCGAAACCATTCCTATATCATGCCCCGGTGAGGCCTCAACCGCAATAAGGTCACCGACCTCCAGATTGAGAGAATTAATATTTTTATAAAAGCTTTTACGGGTATTCTTGAATCTGACTTCAACCAGGTCGTTCCCTTCTGAAGGATAGGGCACATCTGCCAGCCAATCTGTTACATTTAATTTACAACAGCTGGCCGGATTGAGATTACTTGTCAGATCTGATTCACTTGATATGTGTGGACAACCTCGGAAAATACCGGGATCGATATTGTTTGTCATGGATATTATATTGATTCCCTCAGCAAGTTGCCAGGGAAGAATTAGCACTATTTTAACCTGATAAAGATAGTTATTCCCGTTGAAATGTAATTCCAAATGTCAAATAAGCCCTATTTTGCCTTCATTTTCAAGCACTTATATAACTTTGCACTCAGGTCAAGAAACAATATCCGGGGGTTAGCATTCATTTCAATATGCTGAATGGCAAGAGAAAATATGCCTGACAAAGCTTCAATATTCCCCCTGTGAATAAAGGTATTAAAACGACTGCTAAACTCTTTTTCTGATGGAGTCATGCGCAACTGTTCACCCAATTCCTGATTGAGGAGATAATTCTCCCTTATCAGATGAAGTCCGTACTTCAAAAAAGCTTTTTGGCGCTCCCTTCCCAGATTCACAATTCCAGGAATCCAATCGATAATTTCATGAACCCTGAATTTAAAAGCCATTCTCAACCATTGAATAAACTGCTCCTGATAAAATTGAGTTTGCTGATCAGTATTTAATAAATGCTGGGCTTTCAGAAAATTACCATCTGCCAATGGTACAATGTTCACCAATTTATCCTCTGATTCGGGAAAAGAATGTAGCATTCCCTCTCTAAGCTCCATATCAGTGAATTTCGGTACTCGTATCAACTGGGTACGAGATAAAATAGTAGGCAGAATAGTATCAATCTTCTCAGCAACAAGAATAAAAACAGTTTTCTCAGGAGGTTCCTCAATTACTTTGAGTAGCTTATTTGCCGTAGCCGGGTTCATTTTCTCAGGCAGCCAGAAAAGAACCACTTTGCATTCCGACTCGAAAGCTTTCAAACTGAGTTTCCTCAATAATGTCTCAGCTTCTTTCTTGAAAATGCCACCCTGCTTGTTCTCAACTTCCAAAAACTGAAGCCACCCCGATAAACTGGGGTAAACAGAATCAGAAATAAAACTCCTCCACTGTTCAAGGAAAAGGTCGCTAATTGGTTCTGAACTAACTTTTTTTGTTGTTGCAACCGGAAAAACAAAATGAATATCCGGATGGATTAGTTTTGTCGCTTTCTGACAAGAAGGGCAAACACCACATGAATCCCCATCTTGTTCTCCACTGCAATGCAGCAACTGGGCATAAGCCATAGCCAGAGCAAATTTACCAGACCCCTCAGGTCCATGTAGTAATATCGCATGACTCACCCGATTTTCCACAGTAGTCCGGATCAGGCGTTCCCTGATCTCACTATGACCATATATTTCTTTAAACAACATTATTTGAAGCCCCAAAAGTAAGGGTAGCAAAGCTCATTTTAAAATCTTTGTTCATTTTTTATCTTTGCCGTGAATTTAAACCTTAAAAATACAAAGATGAAAACCATTGACACATATAACTTCAAAAATAAGAGAGCCATAATTCGAGTTGATTTTAACGTACCGTTAAATTCTCAGTATGAAATAACTGACGACACCCGAATACGGGCAGCAATGCCAACAGTTCAGAAAATTCTGGCTGACGGAGGATCAGTAATTCTCATGTCACACCTTGGTCGTCCAAAAGAGGGACCCGAAGAAAAATTCAGTCTGGTCCATCTTATTCCAACACTGGAAGAAAAATTGAACTTACATGTGCAATTCGCACCCGATTGTATTGGTGATCAGGCAAGGCAAATGGCAGAAAACCTTTCATCCGGAGAAGTGCTTTTACTTGAAAATTTACGCTTTTATAAAGAGGAAGCCAAAGGAAATAAAGAGTTTGCAGAAAAATTGGCAGGCCTGGCAGATGTTTATGTAAATGATGCATTTGGGACTGCGCATCGCGCTCATGCCTCAACAACTATCATTGCAAATTTTTTCCCTGAAGAAAAACTATTCGGATACGTGATCCAAAACGAATTAAACAGTATCGATAGTGTAATTGGTCAATCCAGGAAACCTTTTACTGCCATTCTGGGAGGTGCAAAAGTGTCATCCAAAATCACCATAATTGAAAACCTGCTTAGCAAAGTAGATAATCTGATTATTGGTGGTGGAATGACCTATACCTTTGTCAAAGCAATGGGAGGATCAATAGGTAACTCACTCGTGGAAACAGATTATATCGATACTGCAAAAAAAGTAATGGAAAAAGCCAAAGAGGCTGGTGTTAAACTGTTACTTCCAATTGATAGTGTTAATGGTGATGCCTTTGATAATGACGCCAAACGTGAAACAAGCTCAATCGACGCAGTTCCTGAAAACTGGCTGGGTATGGATATCGGCGATAAAACAATTGAACTTTTCTGTAATACCATTCTTAATTCATCAACCATTCTATGGAATGGACCCATGGGTGTTTTTGAAATGAGTAACTTTCAAAAAGGTACATTTGAAATAGCACAAGCCATTACAGAATCAACTCAAAATGGGGCCTTTTCATTAGTTGGGGGCGGTGACTCTGTTGCTGCTGTAAACAAATTCAATATGGCCGATAAGGTCTCTTACGTATCAACAGGAGGTGGAGCCCTTTTAGAGTATATTGAAGGCAAAGAATTACCTGGTATTAAAGCCATCAGAGAAAAATAATCAACAAGTGAATTCTTAGTGAATTACTGAAGCAGGAGATTGCAGCCGCGGATATCACTTTGATTGATGCGGCCCAGTACTTCAAATGTCCCATCTGAATTAATCCGTCCAAGATCCTGTGTTTCAATAAAAGACACACTGTTCTTATTAGCCAGATCAATTACATTTATCCCTCCTGTTCTACCTGCAGGCATTGGACGGAAAGGATCATATAAATCCCTAATAATAACTTTCATCCAGGGAGGTGTTCGGAATTTCCCATCACCCTGTGAATATGCCTGAGATAAAAGCTCGGTCATTCCGTACTCAGAATGTATTTCTTTTACACCGAAAGCCTTCTTAAGAATTTGGTGAAAAGCAGGTTTCGGAATCTCAGGCCGCTTACCCTTCATCCCCCCGGTCTCCATAATAATAAGCTCCCGGATGGGTTTTGTAATTACTTCTGCCAAATCCAATAAAGCATATGACACACCAAAAAGTATAGTCGGAATTTTGTCTTTCTCATTACGTATCAACACATCCAGTAAAGCATCCAAATTTCTCAGATAAAAATCACTGTCTGCATATTGACTCCTCCTGATCAGATCATCCATCATAAATACCAGAGAGGATCCTTCTCTTTCCAAATAGTCAGGTAGTAAAGCTAAAAACCTGTAGTTCACGGAATTTCCATAAAAATATTCAAAGCCTTTAATATAGCTCTCTCTGTATACATCCAGGTCTGAAACAAAATGCTGGCTCTGTTCCTGACCTGAAGTACCACTTGATTTGAAAATGATTTGCGCCTTTTGCTCAGAACAGAGAATTTTATGCGTTTTAAAATATTTTATGGGTAAGAAAGGAATGTCACTTATTTCTTGAATATCAGATACTCTGATCCCTAATAATTCTACATATTTCCTGTAAACTTCATTACACCTGTATTGATCAAAAAAGGTACTCAGAGAAAGTTCTCTAAAACCCTGCATGGGATTATCTGTCTTATTCATAATAGATTATCACGCAATTTTTTTGGCAATTTTTTTACAACCATCTCATAAGAATGAACAATCAGCTCCTTAATCATGTCCTCAGATAACTTTCCCTTAAGGTCAATTGTATTCCAATGTTTCTTATTCATATGAAAACCCGGCCGGATATCTTCATATTTTTCTCTCAACTCCATTGACCATTCCGGATCACATTTTAAATTTACTGTTGGTGGGCCATCAAGACCCGTTAGAGCAAAGAGTTTTCCTTCAACCTTAAAAACCAGTGTTACTTCATCAAATGGAAAATCCTCAGATACTCCTCTCATAGCGAGGCAATATTCACGAAGTGTTTCAACATTCATATACCTTGTTTTTTGTGAAACTAATCTATTCAATTATTACGGTGCAGCAAAATGAGATGGTAATAAGTCAAATTATTCACAGATCATTGTTAGTTACTTTTCCGACTTTTCTCTTTTTGAGTGAGCCTAGCATTTCAAAATCAGTAGTTTTGAATCATTAACACAATTATTCAATGCCTTACCAACCGTACAGGAAATATCGGGTGGTGAATTTCATGCTCGAATCGATTTTCACACCAATCGCCCGCAAAATATCATTTGGATTTGCTATATCTTTTTTCTCCATTTCTGGTTCCTGGTTCGCAACTTTGTATGCTGGTTTTCTTATTTTAGGTCTTCACGATTTTAACGGATCAGTTATTAAGGCAGGAATGATGGCCGCCATATTTGCTACTACCAGCACCACAATCCTTCATTATATTCACTATGGCCTGTTTAGCCAACTGGGAATCCGGGGATTTTCGAAACATCCAAAAATTGTAAATAAATATCTCAATAAAGGTCTTGACTGGTCAGCAATAAGCGAAATCTCTGATCAGGAGTTTAAAACCTTCATCCATTCATTTAATCTCCTGCCAGCAAATAATTTTATTGTCTCATTCTGCTATGCTCTCGTGATGTTCACTGTAACATCGGTGGTAGTTTACCTTCAGGAATATTTGCTTTACGATGCCCTTTTATTATTTGTCTCCGGAGTTTTCTCAATTGTCGTATACTCCTATTTCGCCTTCCTGATAACTGACTTTTCTGTTAGCCTGTTACGTCCTAATCTAAGAGAAGAAGCCAGCCGTAGAGGCATTGAAATAAATAATCCAAAAAATTTCTCTTTTAAGGTCGCCTTTGCCTTTCTGGTAGTTCTAATCTTTGTTAGTTTACTGATTTGCGCACTGTACGTTAGTAATAATGTGCATAATACCAATGCAATAATTCTTTTCATTGGGCTAACATGCCTCCTGATCGGAATAATTGTATTTATTCACTTCAATGCTCTGGATATTTATCTGATTGAAATTTATCAGGCTACTCATCGCATGGTAAAAGGTGATTCAGGTACCCTTTTTCCTTCATTTGACTATAAAGAAATCAGAGATTCGTCAGAAAATTTCAATGATGTGGCGAACGAATTCTCCGATCTGCGCAAAGACCTTGAACAAAGAATTAAGGAAAGAACCATGGACATTATGCAGGCTAAGGAACAAGCTGTAGCCGCAAATAAAGCAAAGTCCAATTTCCTTGCTAATATGTCTCATGAAATCAGAACCCCAATGAATGGGATCATTGGAATGTCTGAAATACTTCTTAAAACAGAACTCTCTGAAGACCAGAAAGAATATCTCAACATTATTGATAATTCAGCTGGCACACTCCTGTCTATTATTAATGATATTCTTGACTTTTCAAAAATTGAAGCTGATAAACTAGAACTCGAATCTCTTAAGTTTTCTATAAGCAAAGTAGTAGAAGATGTGGCTGATAATGTAGCTATTAAGGCAGCACAAAAGAAACTTAACCTTGTTACTTTTATTGACACTGACACCCCAAAGGTCGTTTATGGTGATCCTCTGCGACTTAAGCAAATTCTTCTGAATCTGGCAAATAACGCCCTGAAATTCACAGAAGAAGGAGAGATATTCATATCAGCTGAATTATCAGAAGTACAAGGGCTCCAGTACAAAATGATCTTTAAAGTAAGTGACACTGGTATTGGAATTGCCCCGGATCAGAAAAAGAAACTCTTTAAATCATTTAGCCAGGTCGATACATCCATAACCAGAAAATTCGGGGGAACAGGACTGGGATTAATCATATCCAGGCGCCTGGTCAACATGATGCATGGCACTATTGATGTTGAAAGTCAAGAGGGTAAAGGTTCCACTTTCTGGTTCTCTGCCTATTTCAATATCGACCCCCAGGAAGAATCCATTGAACCTCCATTACCACAAAATTTAAAAGGACTGAGAGTTCTGCTGGTGGATGACAATGCCACTAATCTTCAGATTTTCAGAAAATACCTGGAATATTGGTATTGTGAAGTAGAAGAGGTTATTGATCCAAGATTGGGAATAGACCGTATCCTCGAATCTGTCTCCTCAGGCAATCCATTCGATATAATTCTTGTTGACTGTCAGATGCCAGAAATCGACGGACTAACATTTGCCAAGGAGGTGACTGAAAAGCTGAAAGACAACCCTGTGAAGATGATCATGTTATCTTCCATAGCTGATATTATTCCTCCAAACAAACTTAAAGAAAGCGGATTTGTAGGCTATCTCAATAAGCCGGTTAAAACTAAGGACCTGAGAGATATTATTGAAAAAGTACTCTCCCTGGTTCCACCCGAAATTAGTGATGAAATTGAATCACCCGAAAACCCAAGCCAAGAGGTGACTTTGCTTGAATCTACTGTGCTCGAATCCCAAAACAGTCAAATCGAACAAGGAGATTATCTTATTGATGATTCTGAAACCAATATACTATTCGACGAAATCCCTATTTCTCCGGATGGAGCCGAAATTGAATTAAAAGAGCCCGAACCTGAGCTGGCACCTGAATCAGAATCAGAGCCTGAACAAGAACAAGAATCAGAGCCAGAAGTTGAGCCTGAAGCGGAGCCTGAACCTGAACCTGAGCCAGAGCCAGAACCTGAACCAGAACCTGAACCTGAGCCAGAACCTGAACCCGAACCTGAACCCGAGCCAGAACCTGAACCCGAACCTGAACCCGAGCCAGAACCTGAACCCGAACCTGAACCCGAACCTGAACCTGAGCCTGAACCTGAGCCTGAGAAAGAACCTGATTTGTTAATAATCGAAGATCCAGAAATAGAAACTAGCCCAAAAAATAGTCCGGATTCTGAAACAGCCACAGAGTCATCTGACGAGAAAGCCGCCAGCCTTGTGTCTAAGTGGCTAATCCCTAGGATTTTATTAGTCGAAGACAACAAAATCAACCAGCGCATAGCAATATTGCACCTTGAAAAAATGGGCTATGAAATTAGCCTCGCCGAGAATGGTCAGGAGGCATTTGATCAGTATAAAAAAGGTGGATTTGACCTCATTTTCATGGATATCCAGATGCCAATAATGGATGGATATGAAACAACTCGTCAGATCAGGAAATATGAACAAGACGAAAACAGGGAATCCGGGATTTATATAATTGCCATGACGGCTAACGCCATGAAAGGAGACCGGGAGGCCTGTCTCGATGTAGGCATGAATGACTATATATCAAAACCATTTAAAGCTGAAGAACTAAAGCACAAGCTGGAACAACTTTTCAGAGCAGGGGAATAAATGCATCTTTGTAATGCCTGATATTATAGCTTCCATCCTTTTTAACACTCACCCAAATAATGTCGAATCGTACTGCGAAAGATAATTTCTTATATCGCACATAAGCATGAGCAGCAGAGATAAGATTTCTTTGTTTATTTCGATCAACAGACCTTTCAGGGGAATCAAGAATTGGTTCAGTTCGTGATTTAACTTCTACCGCCACCAATTCCTTAGAGTCAAGTGCAATAATGTCAAGCTCTTTGTGACCCATTCTCCAGTTTCTATCAAGAATTTGATAACCAAGATCTCTGAGGTAGACTAAAGCCAAATCTTCTCCCCATTGTCCTAAACATAAATGTTTTGTTTTTTGTGGTGTATTCATTTTATCCAGTACTTTTGTGCTTTGCGATTAATTGATAATTTGCTCAGAAGATGAACCGAGCATGACAAAAGGAAAAATATTTTAACCCACACGTGGATGAATGACTATAAACGACACCTGATTACCGCTGCCCTTCCTTATGCAAACGGACCCGTTCATATCGGTCACCTGGCCGGAGTATATGTCCCTGCAGATATATATACGAGATATCTACGTCAGAATGGAAAAGATGTGCTCTATATTTGTGGCTCAGATGAACATGGCGTTCCTATCACCCTGAAAGCCAAGCAGGAAAAAGTTACTCCTCAGGATATCGTTGACAAGTTTCATACAATGAACAAAAAGGCATTTGAAGATTTCGGTATTGCCTTCGATATTTATCATAGAACATCGGCCCCTATTCATTACGAAACAGCCTCTGATTTCTTTAAAAAATTGAACGACAAGGGAGATTTTATTGAAAAAACTTCAGAGCAATACTATGATGAGGAAAATCAACAGTTTCTGGCTGACAGATATATCACAGGCACATGTCCGCATTGTTCCAATGAGAAAGCATATGGTGATCAGTGTGAAGCATGTGGCACATCCTTAAGTGCTACCGACCTGATCAATCCAAAATCTTCTCTAAGTGGAAACAAACCCATATTGAAAGAGACCAAACACTGGTACCTTCCTCTTGATCAATATGAAAATGACCTGAAAAAATGGATACTTGAAGACCACAAGGAGTGGAGAGCTAATGTTTATGGTCAGTGCAAATCATGGCTGGATCAGGGTTTGCAGCCAAGGGCTGTGAGTCGTGATTTGAATTGGGGAGTTCCGGTGCCGGTTGAAGGAGCGGATGGAAAAGTTCTCTATGTCTGGTTCGATGCACCCATTGGCTACATCTCTGCTACTAAAGAGCATACAGCAGATTGGGAGAAATATTGGAAATCAGACGACAGCCGCCTGATTCACTTTATAGGAAAAGACAATATAGTTTTTCATTGCATCATTTTCCCTTCGATGCTCAAAGCTCATGGCGATTATATCCTACCGGATAATGTTCCCGCCAACGAGTTTCTGAATCTTGAAAATGATAAAATATCAACCTCCCGTAACTGGGCAGTTTGGCTTCATGAATATCTTGAAGATTTCGAGGGAAAACAGGATGTTCTGCGTTATGTGCTCACAGCTAATGCGCCTGAAGCAAAAGACAACGATTTTACATGGAAAGATTTTCAAATCCGTAATAATAATGAACTGGTTGCGGTATTAGGGAATTTTATTAACCGCACATTGGTCTTAACTCAAAAATACTTCGATGGAGTATGCCCTGAAGCCACTGACCTAAGTGAATATGATCAGGATATTCTTGGCCAGATAGAAGAGATTCGTGCTAGAGTAGAAAAAAGCCTTGATGCATTCAGAATTAGAGAAGCACTCTTCGAAGCAATGGGCCTCGCCCGTCTGGGTAACAAATATCTGGCCGATACTGAACCCTGGAAGCTCATCAAACAAGACGAAAACCGGGTGAAACAAATCCTGAACGTATGTATTCAAATTTCAGCCAATCTTACCTTACTTCTTAATCCATTCCTGCCTTTCAGCATGAATAAACTAAGAGGATTTCTAAATCTGGAAGAATATCCATGGGATGCAATCGGCAACATCAGTCTGATACCAGCCCATCATAAGCTAAATAAACCAGAGTTGCTATTTGATAAAATTGAAGATAAACAGGTAGAAGAACAGGTTCAAAAATTACTCTCAACAAAGAAAGCTAATGAGAGTAAGGAAAAGGAACTCCCACCCGCCAAGCAAATAGTTAATTATGAAGATTTCACTAAGCTTGATATCCGCACTGCTACCATTCTTGAGGCAGAGAAAGTTCCAAAAACCAAGAAACTAATTAAGTTGAAAGTGGACACCGGTCTTGATATACGAACCGTGGTTTCAGGCATCGCTGAATATTTTGATCCGGAGCAGCTCCCTGGCAAACAAGTTACCCTTTTAGCAAATCTTGCACCCCGCAAAATACGGGGTATTGAATCACAAGGAATGATTCTACTAGCTGAAGATCCATCAGGTAAATTGATTTTTATTAGCCCGGAGGACAAGCTGATAAACGGAGCAGAAATAAAATGATTACTTAAGAATCCAAAGACTTAGATCAGGATTCTTGCTTTTCAGATCGGTTAAAGCTTGTTGAGCTTTAACAAGTGATGGGTATCGACCCAGAATAACCCGGATATACCCATTAGCAGACTTCATCGTCTCAGCCTGATAGCCTTTCGCTTTCAGCTTCCTGAGTAATAAATTTGCATTGTGCTGAGACTGAAAACTTCCGGCAATCACAGGAAAGGGCAATACCTTAAGCTCTTTTTCAGAAGCAACAAAGGTCTCTTTAGGTACTTCTTCCTTAGGCTTGAGCACTTGCTTCTGCTCCTCAATATCAATAAAATATGTATTGCTGGAATATCTGCCAACATCTTGTCCCACAGGAGGATCCAATTCAATTAAAGATGGCAGGGGACCCAATGATGCGGGATGTCGAAAAAGTGAATCTGTTATCCGACCATTAAAAGGAATCAGAGAAACTACAACTAAAACAGGTATTGCAATCGCAGCCCATCGGTATGAACGCTTCGAATCATCCTTTTCTTTGATTACAGTACCAGGTAAGGAATCTCTACTTACAGTTTCAGATGAACGAAAAATAGCTGATCGCTTAAGAAAACTTTCTTTCTCAGGCTCGAGTTGCGGAAAATGAAATGCAGAAAAACCAAATGAGTCGATATAAAAATTAGTCCCTAACAGAGCCTTAAAAGATAATCTGCCATCAGTTGATAAAGTGAAATTTCCAATACCATCAAGACTCACTTGCTCACCAGATTTAAGTCTGCTATTTATATCATCTATTTCCCTTACAATCAGCTCTCTGGCCTCTTCAACCTCAAGATCTTCTCTCCCGGCAATGAAATTAGCCAACAATGAGTCATCAGTTGAAAGCTCAGTGTTAAACCTGATCTCCTTTGTTGGAGGATAGAAAGTGTGAGTCTCATGACGAATGTCAGCAGACTTGAAATTTGACACAAAGGCACCAAGATCTGGCAGAATCACACAATCCTCCAGAAACAATAAATCTCTTAAATGCTTGTCAAAATCCATAGTTGTCAATAACAATTAACAAAAATACTGCGAAATAAACAATATTCCAAATTCTGGAATCATATGGTGGGAGTTTCATTTCCAGACTGCTGAAAATCATGTGTAATAATGTTTTATCTTTGGCAATTAATCATCTCTAACCACAGCCTTATATGAATATTAAAATGGTCGACCTTCGCTCTCAGTATGAGAATATTAAGAGCGAAGTTGATAAAGCCATTCAGGAAACCATACTTGACACAGCATTTATTAATGGCCCAGCTGTTAAGAAGCTCCAAAATGAATTAGCCACTTATCTTGATGTAAGGAAAGTAATCACATGTGCAAATGGCACCGATGCCTTGCAGGTCGCTATGATGGCTCTGGGTTTACAGCCTGGTGACGAGGTGATTACCTCAAATTTCACCTTTATTGCTACTGTTGAAGTTATTGCTTTGCTTAAACTCAAACCTGTTCTTGTCGATGTGGACCCTGACAGTTTTAACCTTGATCCTGATAAAATCCGGGAGGCAATAAACCCAAAAACGAAAGCTATAGTTCCGGTTCACCTTTTCGGACAATCAGCAAACATGGATGAAATTTTGTCAATTGCAGAAGAGCACAATCTTTTTGTAATTGAAGATACGGCACAAGCTATTGGAGCTGATTATTTCCTGCCGGATGGGAACACCCAGAAAGTTGGTACTTTGGGAACGATAGGAACCACTTCGTTTTTCCCTTCAAAGAACCTGGGCTGTTTTGGTGATGGAGGAGCATTGATGACTAATGATCCGGATCTGGGTGAGAAAATCAGTGTGATTGTTAACCATGGATCCAAGGTCAAATATTACCACCAGGAAATTGGAGTAAATTCTCGTCTCGACACTATTCAGGCAGCTATTCTCCTGGTTAAATTGAAGCATCTGGATACCTACAATATGGCACGGAAAGCAGCTGCTGATTATTATGATGAACTCCTGGGAGTTAATCCAGCATTTCAAACCCCGGTAAGAAGCAAACATAGTTCACATATTTTTCATCAATATACCCTTCGGATAAAAAATGGGAAAAGGGATGAAATCCGGGCCAGTCTGGCAGAAAAGGATATACCCAGCATGATCTATTATCCAGTCCCACTCAGCCTTCAGGAGGCATTTCGAAGTGGTGGCTATCGTGAAGGAGATTTTCCCCATACTGAAATGCTTTGCAGTGAAGTGCTTTCCATGCCAATGCACACAGAACTTAGCCGTGAACAACAAGAATACATAGTTGAAAATCTCTTAAAGCTGGTATAATGAAAGACGATTATTTCGCTCATGAAACAGCCATTATCGATGAAGGCTGTCAAATAGGAAAAGGAACTAAGATCTGGCATTTCACCCATATAATGTCTGGTTGCATTATCGGTGAAAACTGCAATTTCGGTCAGAATGTAGTGGTATCACCCGCGGTTGTGCTTGGTAATAATGTTAAGGTTCAGAACAATGTGTCAATTTATACCGGTGTAATTTGTGAAGAAGATGTTTTTCTGGGGCCCTCAATGGTATTCACCAATGTTGTTAATCCTCGTTCAGCTGTTAACCGGCGTGGAGATTATGTCAAAACAATTGTGGGAAAGGGTGCCAGTATTGGAGCAAATGCAACAATTGTTTGCGGACATAACATAGGAGCATTTTCTTTTATTGGAGCAGGAGCGGTAGTAACTAAAGAAGTACCGGCCTATGCTTTAGTTGTAGGAAATCCTGCACGCCAAACCGGATGGATGAGTGAATATGGACATAAATTACTATTTGACGAACATGGTATCGCAATATGCCCCGAAAGTAATGAAAAGTATACCTTTGAGAATGGTAAAGTAACTAAGCAAATAATATGAAAGATCAAATTCTGGTAACCGGAGGAACTGGTTATATTGGATCACACACATCAGTTGAGCTTATCGAAAAAGGTTATGAGGTTGTCATTATAGACAATCTGTCAAATTCAAGTATTGAGGTTCTGGATGGTATTGAAAAAATAACCGGTGTCAGGCCCGCTTTTGAGCAATTCGATCTTTGCGAGGCTGATAAAGTGAAAAGTTTTTTTCAGAAATATACCAGCCTTAAAGCTATTATACATTTTGCTGCTTTTAAGGCGGTTGGAGAATCAGTAGACCAACCTCTCATGTATTATCAGAATAACCTGATCTCTCTGATGAATCTCCTGCGTAATATGGATGAATTCGGCGTGAAACATCTGGTATTTTCTTCATCCTGCACTGTGTATGGTCAACCCGATGAACTGCCGGTAACTGAAAATGCTCCGGTTAAACCCGCTGAATCCCCTTATGGTAATACAAAGCAGATTTCAGAAGAGATCATCCGTGACAATATGCAGGTGAAACCCGAACTGAATACTATTGCTCTGAGATATTTCAATCCTATTGGTGCTCATTCAACTTCCCATATCGGTGAACTTCCACGTGGAGTCCCAAATAATCTGGTGCCCTTTGTAACTCAGACAGCCGCAGGCATCCGGAAGGAATTAATGGTTTTTGGAGATGATTATAACACTCCTGACGGATCAGCCGTTCGGGATTATATCAATGTTGTAGATCTGGCCCAGGCCCATGTAGTGGCAATAAACCGTCTTCTGCAGAAGAAAAACAACAGTAACTTTGAATTCTTTAATCTCGGTACCGGAACAGGATCTTCAGTACTGGAAGTCGTTAAAGCTTTTGAAAAAGTAACAGATCAAAAACTGAATTATAAAATTGTAGATCGCAGATCTGGTGATATCGAAAAGGTGTGGGCTGATACACGAGTTGCCAACGAGGTGTTGGGTTGGAAAGCTAAGCGTAGTCTTGAAGACACATTGGAAAGTGCCTGGAACTGGGAAAAAAAGATCCGCGGAATAAAATAGATAATTATGGAAAAAACAATTCTTATCACCGGAGGAGCCGGCTTTATTGGTTCACATGTAGTAAGACTATTTGTCAATAAATACCCTGAGTATAAGATTGTAAATCTTGATGCTCTCACCTATGCCGGAAATCTTGAGAATCTGACTGATGTAGATCAGAATTCCAGCTATTTTTTCGAAAAAGGAGATATTCGCGATGCTGACTTCATCGATAACTTGTTCACTAAATACCAGTTTGACGGAGTATTACATTTAGCCGCCGAAAGTCATGTAGACAGATCAATAAGTGATCCGATGGCATTTATTACCACCAATATTATTGGTACAGTAAATCTCCTTAACTCTGCCCGAAAAATCTGGACAGAGGGCTTTGAAAATAAATTATTCTACCATATTTCAACAGATGAAGTGTACGGATCGCTAGGAGAGGAAGGATTCTTTTTTGAATATACCGGCTATGATCCCAGAAGTCCGTATTCTGCTTCAAAAGCAAGCTCAGATCATTTGGTCAGAGCGTATTACCACACCTATGGCTTACCTGTTGTGCTTACAAATTGCTCCAATAATTATGGAGCCAATCAATTCCCTGAAAAACTAATCCCCCTGGCTATCAACAACATAAAAAATATGAAGCCAATTCCGATTTATGGTAAGGGAGAAAATATTCGAGATTGGTTGTATGTTGTGGATCATGCAAGGGCCATCGATATGGTTTTCCATGAGGGGAAAATTGGCGAAACCTATAATATCGGCGGACATAATGAATGGCAGAATATTGACCTGATAAAGGAACTATGTGCAATCATGGATCGCAAACTTAAGCGCGAAGCAGGCACATCAGAAAGTTTAATTACCTATGTAAAAGACCGGGCCGGACATGACCTTCGTTATGCTATTGATGCAACAAAGATTAAGGATGAATTAGGATGGGTACCTAGTCTGCAATTCACTGAAGGACTTGAAAAAACGGTTGACTGGTATCTGAATAATCAGGAATGGATGAACAGGATCGTATCTGGTGATTATGAGAAATACTATAAAAAGCAATATGTTACTCGCGACTCGTAATTAGTGATTAGTAAAATGTGATTTGTCACCATTAACAAATCACATTTCCCCCATCTTCTCAATCCATTTGTTGGCCAGTTTGGTCTTTTTAATCATATGCTCCCGGATGGCAGATACGGAAGAATTCTTCTCAAAATCTCCCCGTACTTCCTCAAAATCCCTGTTCCGGTCTGACTCACTACCATCAATTCCGAAACCCGTTTGAGAACTTAGAGTAAACTCTTTTTTGGCGTCCTCAAATAGCAATTTGTCCAGATCTGTTACTGCCTTCTTCCAGTTTTCAATAATCTCAATAACATTCTTTGACTCATACTTTGATATTGGGAGTCCATACTCATCCTCAAGCATTTTCTTTGCCCAGGTCCATTCCATTTCATAATAGTCGGCATGCCAAACAGCAAACTCCTTCTCAATTGAATCAATAGTTTTGAAATGATTGGTCTCTATCTCATCGAGAAAATGCTCTAAAAGAGACTTGGGGGCCAACAAGCCAGCCAGATCAACCCATTCGCCGGCACCATGGCGATGGCAAGGCTCAAGCTTCATGAAAATTTCATCAACATTATTAACTTTCTTTTTCTCAAATCTCGAGATCAGAGTATTTCCTAAAAACTTATCAATTCCCAGTGTATAGAGCTTGATTCCACGATCAAGAGCCCTTTGTGGAATCTTGCAATTCTCATAGAAATAATAATCTGAATGTCTTCCTGAGCTGCCTCTGAGTCGATTTAGAAGATCTCGTCCACGCCCCATTTTCTGAATCGAAAAAGGACTTAAAAGGTTAAAATTGATGAGATCAAACTGATCTTTGTCTTTGCGATTATCCCTTTTGGGCCATTTCTGAGCATCTCTTATAGTTCCAACTGAACGTAAATTTACGCCGGGGGCTAAGATACTCTCATCTTTGCTTTCAATAAGGTAAGAAAAAGGAAGGTCAGAGGTATCAGAGTTTTTATAATGCCGCCCCATCACTAAAGTAAATGCGCCAATTTTAGAAGGCCACAGAATATATGAATCACTTGTGGTTTTACTACCTCTTTCAACAATACCTTGATGAATCGGGCCCAATTTATACATGTGATTACTCTGATTTGATCCGCTACCGGCATTTAAAAATGAATAATAGGCAGCGATCAACAGGGTTGACTTATGATGAGTAACAGTATAAGGTCCGGCAAATATCGAACAGGCCTCTCCATGATATCCTGCACAATTGGCAAAAAACAGGGAATTCTCAGCTGAATATTGCTTCGCCAGAACTACTCCCTGACCAATAAAGCAACTATCAATCAGTGAAGAATCTGTCACCTTTGATCCGGAGGAAATAATGAACTTCTTTGCTTTGACACCCGAACCAACATATATCGGGTCTTCCTTTGTAGAATTAATAGAGCCTTCCTCGAGAGAGCTTATACTCTCAAGATGAGATGCCTCTCCAATCCATACATTTTGAATTATACCTGTATTGAACAGTGTTGATCCCGGACCAATATATCCCTGCTTACTTCTTTTATTATCAGCAAAGTTCCGGATAATACCATTTAGTTTCTTAATCACCTTTGGGCGATGGCGATACAAAGCAAGAATATAAGCCAGATGAGCAGATAATCGATCAAACATCAGTACTTCCCTGCCCCCTGTTTCATTAAGTACCGCTATTGGAATACCATTTCCAAAGCTGGTTTCCCCGGAGGTCACAATACGATCTGCATTTTCGATGACCACCCCTTCATCAATAAAATAATTAGCAATATAATTTCTTACACCGCTTATGTATACCTGATCACAGATTGTACAATTATGAAAACTGGTGTTTTGAATTCCGGAAGGTCTGAAAAATCCACCTGTAAACTCAATAGGCTGGCTGAAAACACCCAGGCGTATTTCACCACTAAATTGACAATTCTTAACCGATGCAGGCTGAAAATTATCTTTCACTTTGACATTATCCCAGTTTTCAGCCTGGCAACCTTGTGATTCTAAAACATTGATCTCTTCGGCCAATAAATCACGGTATGCATTCTCTGACATATTATTCAACAGTTACTGATTTCGCAAGATTCCTTGGTTGATCAACATCACATCCTCTTAAAACTGCTACATGATAAGCAAACAACTGTAATGGCACTACACCTAAAAGAACTGAAAATTCAGGAAAAGTCTCTGGCACTTCAATCGTGTGGTCAGCTATTTCGGTAATTTCAGTATCTCCCTCAGAAACGATGGCGATTACTTTTCCCTTTCTTGCTTTAATCTCCTGGATATTACTCGTAACCTTATCTATTGTTTGGTCTTTTGTTGCCACAACAACAATTGGCATATTTTCATCTACCAGTGCAATAGGCCCATGCTTCATTTCTGCAGCCGGATAACCCTCGGCATGGATGTATGAAATTTCTTTTAGCTTCAAAGCTCCTTCTAAGGCCACCGGAAAGAAAACTCCACGACCCAGATACAATGCATTTGGTGCATCTTTATAAATCTCGGCCAGTTTCATTATGTCCTGTTCCTTCTCCAGTACTTTTCGCATTTTATCAGGGATATTAACTAACTCCCGGATCAGAGCTTCAAACTTTTCCTGGGAAAGATTTCCATTATTGCGGCCAACCAGCATCGCCATCATAAAGAGTACCGTTACCTGGGCTGTAAATGCTTTTGTACTGGCCACTCCAATTTCAGGACCTGCATGAGTATATACCCCGGCATCAGTTTCTCTTGGTATACTTGAACCTACTACATTGCATATTCCCAATACGGTTGAACCCCGTTCTTTGGCCAATCGAATTGCAGCCAGGGTATCGGCTGTTTCACCACTTTGTGAGATCGCAATAACAATATCCTGACCATTCAGAATTGGGTTACGATACCTAAACTCTGAACTGTATTCGACTTCCACAGGTACACGGGCAAACTCCTCAAAGAAATATTCACCAACAAGTCCGGCATGCCATGATGTTCCACATGCTGTAATGATAATTCTGGGGGCTTTATATAATCTGGGCAAGACCTCAAGCAAGCCCCCCAACTGGATTCCCGACAGGTCAGACAAAACTCTTCCCCTGAAAGTATCCTGAATGGAACGCGGTTGTTCAAAAATCTCCTTCAGCATGAAAAAGTCAAAACCTTCTTTGTCAATTTCTCCAATCGACATATCCAACTCAGTTACTTTTGGCTGCAGCTTATCCGACTTTAAAGTGCGAAGTACCAATTCATCCCTTCGGATTATAGCAACATCGTCATCATTCATATAAATAACGTTATTGGTATGCTCAATCAAAGGAGTAGCATCAGAGGCCAGATAATATTCACCGTCTCCAACTCCAATCACAAGTGGGCTACCTTTACGGGCAGCAATCAGCTGATCAGGTTCATTTTTACATGCCACGACAATTCCATAGGCACCCGATACTTTATGACAGGCCATTTGAACAGCTTGTTCGGCAGTCAGATCACCTTCCAGATACAGGTGCTCGATCAGATTAACCAAAACTTCGGTATCTGTCTCGCCAAGAAACTCAATCCCTCTGGTTAACAAGTGCTTGCGTATTGAAGAGTAATTCTCAATTATCCCATTGTGAACTAAGGTGAAATGCCCCCTGAATGAAATATGCGGGTGTGCATTGATCTCGTTTGGTTCCCCGTGGGTGGCCCAACGGGTATGCCCCATACCTATAGTTCCAGCTTTTGACTGAGACACGCCAAGTACCTCAAGATCAACTACTTTTCCCTTAACTTTTTGAACATTGAAGCCCTCACTAATAAGGGCAACTCCGGCTGAATCGTATCCACGATACTCGAGACGTTTCAAGCCGTTGATTAGAATTGGGTATGCATCTTTGCTCCCAATGTAGCCAACAATTCCACACATAGCAATATACGTAAGGTTTTACATAGAAAATGGTAGCATCAAAGTTATAACTTTTTACCAGCCACCAAATTATTTGTTAAGCCTTACAGCAACACAACATCGCTAAGTCTTGATTTTTAATTGATTACCGTGTAGGTGATAATCAAATGAGCTCCTGTTTCGCTTTGGCTGTTGTCCAATGCAACATGGTTTCCTGAAACCCTGGCATTATTAACCACCAGGAATAAGCCATTATTTGTCAGTCTGTCATCAGGCGAAGGATCCAGAATTCGCTGAACATGACGGGCTATATTAAAAACATAAGCATTCTTGTCTTCCTTGAAAGAACCACCATAATAGGCTTGTCCCAGTAAGATATCATCAATAAACTCGTTGGTTCCATCTGTTTTAGATCCAAAAACACTTAATGAAACAGGTTTGGTAAAAACTTCAGAGTTATATTCTTCCTTTATTGGAAATATAAGTTCAGCTTTGTTGATGGCAATACCCAAATCAGCCATTGCCAGTAAACTGTCACTGAATTCAATTTGAACAGAAGCACGTAATCCTGCCATTGCCTGGGCATAAACAATATCATTATCATAAAGTGTATCAGTTAAAACCTCTGAAACTTCACTCTGTGAATAATCATGTTCATATAAGTTTACCCAGGTGCAATTCGTATTAATTAATACATCATATTTCAATGAATCATCTTCCGCATTACTGTAATATAAACTCATCCGTGATTCTCCTCCGGCCAGGTTATAATAAATCATTGCTCCCGGAGAACCAGCAACATCTGCCTCAAAATACAAACCTTTAAAGTATTCCAGAAAAACGGTGTTATTATCAAGATTGGCAGTGTCTGCTTCCAAAATTTTCAGTCCGATTGATTCGTCAAGTGTAATAGCTAATGAATCAAGACTTGGCCTTGGCGTATAACTGATTTCAGCTATAGTATTCGCCGGATCATAGAAGTTGCTAATATCATGATTAGAATAGTATGTTGAATCAAAATACAGATCGTCAGTCAATTCATAAATCCGTAGATTATGAACCAGACTTGTATCTCCGTAATAATTCAAATACTTCAAAAATAAAATAACCGAGTCAAGCTTAATATCATCTCCAAAATCAACGTCATTCGAAGAAAGTCTCAGTTGGGACATAAAACTAGCCTTTGTTGATCCAAAACTTTCATTTTGTGTGGCTCCTAACAAAACGGCACTTCTCTTATCACTTGTCAATGAATCCTGCCGGATTGTACTCATACGAATACTCGTCACTGAATCAATATGGTAAGCAAACCTCTCTCCCGGAGGGGTTATTTCCAAGCCCAGTTGATCGCTGTTTTCACAGGAAACCAAGGTACTCAATCCAATAACCATAACAGCTCCATAGAAGAGCCCGCTAAGCCCAACACCTAGTTGTAATTTCTTCATGTACTTAATTTATTAACTCAATCCAATAACCTGATCATAGAAATCAGAATACTTATCTACGTAATTCTCCGGATCTTGAAAAGTCAAAGTTGGCTTTCCACTACTTTCAACATAATCAACCACTTCCTTCTTGATGTTTGCACTACCAAGAATTATACCATCTGCATAATCAACAGCAAGTTTATTGATCTGATTAATGTCTGGTTTGGAAATAACGTCAACATCTTCAGAATTGATGCCCTCCATCATCACTTTTTCTTTAAAATTTGGGTCAAGTGCTTGTTCAAATTCCTGATCATATAATGAAATAACAACTTTCGTTTCATTAAATAAAGGATCCTGAGCAAATGATCTTTTCAAATAAAGTGGTATGACTGATGAGATAACACCATGACAATGAACGAGATCAGGAGCCCATCTCAATTTTCGAACAGTCTCCAGTACCCCACGGGCATAGAAAATCAATCTCTCATCATTATCTGAGAATTGTCCTGATTTTTCATCCCCCAATATCCCTTTTCTATGAAAATAATCTTCGTTATCAATGAAGTACACCTGCATCCTGGCAGCCTGTATTGATGCAACCTTAATAATTAAAGGATGATCAGTATCATTAATAATTAGATTCATCCCAGACAAACGAATCACTTCATGGAGTTGGTTTCGTCTCTCATTGATATGCCCGTATTTAGGCAAAAAGGTACGAATCTCCCTTCCACGTTCTTGAATTCCCTGGGGTAAGTAGCGTCCGATAATGGACATTTCTGTCTCAGGTAAATAAGGGGTTATCTCCTGAGAAACATAAAGAATTCTTTGTTTTTTCATCCTGACGGATTTTCCTTTTCGCCTGCAAAATTAATAAAAAAAGGGGTATTTTTCAACTTATTAACAAGCCAATCGGGTTGTTAACATCTTTTCTGTTTAACTTCGCCAGCCATTTAACTAACCGAGAATGGATGAAGGTCTGCAATAGTATCAAGGAATTTAAGGATTTCCGACTATCAAGATATCAAAAAGAAAACAGTCTGGGCTTCGTACCCACAATGGGAGCTTTGCATGCCGGACATCTATCTTTGGTGCAGAAAGCACTCTCCGAGAATGACCATGTTGCGGTTTCCATTTTTGTCAATCCAATTCAGTTCAACAAGACTTCTGACCTTACTGCCTACCCACGTACTCTCAAATCAGACCTTCGGATGCTTGAAGAAGTAATGGGGCTGGATGATGTAGTATTTACTCCGGAAAATGGAGAAATGTACCCGGAGCCAATTCAAACACAATATGATTTTGGTGAATTAGCAAATGTAATGGAAGGAGAACACCGACCAGGTCATTTTAACGGAGTAGGAATCGTAGTCAACAGGCTATTTAGAATAGTTGAACCAGATTCTGCCTATTTTGGTGAAAAAGATTTTCAACAAGTAGCAATTATCCGCCGCCTGATCGAAATTGAGTCTTTAGCAGTTAAAATAGTCCCTTGCCCAATACTGCGTGAACCGGGGGGATTAGCTTTGAGTTCGCGTAATTTGCGGCTTACCAGGACGGACCGGAAAAATGCCTCAAATATTTTCAAAATACTGCAGAATACCCGGAAAAAAATATCATCAGGTCAGGATATCAATTCTTTATCCGTGGAAATCAGAGAAAGTTTGAATAAACTGCCGGATTTTGCTGTGGAATATGTCACTTTTGCTGACGAGAATAAGCTTCAACCAATATTGCAGCTGAACAATTTAGCAATAGAAAAGTCTAACATACGTTGTTTTATTGCTGTTATGGTGGGAAATGTCCGTCTGATAGACAATCTTTCAATGTATTGAAATTTCTATATCTTTGCACCTGAAAGTTGGGAATAAAATGTTTATCGAAGTTTGTAAATCCAAAATTCACAAGGCCACGGTCACCCAGGCTAACCTGCAATATGTAGGAAGCATCACTATAGATGAAGATTTGATGGACGCCGCGAATATCATTGAAAATGAGAAAGTTCAGGTAGTTAACATCAATAATGGGGAAAGACTGGAAACCTATGTGATCAAAGGCCAGAGAGGCTCCGGAGATCTTTGTCTCAACGGGCCAGCTGCAAGGAAAGTTCAGGTAGGCGATGTGGTTATTATAATTTCATATGCCTCCATGGATTTCGAAGAAGCCAAGCAACACAAGCCCACACTTGTGTTTCCGGATACCGAGACCAATCGATTAATCTAGGGTCTGATTCAGGAATCAAGTCTTAGAAACGAATTGACGCATACAAGCAATTCAGCTCACATTAGTGGCTTACCTCAACATAAACACATGGCTAAAACCAAATCAACTTACGTTTGCCAATCCTGTGGTACTCATGCTGCAAAATGGATTGGACATTGCACCGCTTGTGGTGAATGGAACAGTTATATTGAAGAAATCATATCATCGGATACTGCACGCTCAAGCTCCTCTGCTAAAAGCTTCAGTTCAAGGCCTAAAAAACTTAAAGAAATAAGCATTGAAGATCTTAAGCGTCTGCGCACCGGTAATGAAGAGTTTGATCGTGTTGTAGGAGGCGGAATTGTGCCAGGGTCAGTCCTGCTAATTGGTGGAGAACCAGGAATTGGTAAATCCACCCTTGTTTTGCAATTAACTTTGAACATGAATAATGTGAAAACATTGTACATATCAGGGGAGGAAAGTCAACAGCAGCTCAAAATGCGGGCTGAACGACTGGGAGGAAACAATGATGAGTTGTTTTTTATTAGTGAGAATTCTCTGGAAGCTAATATGAAACATCTTGATGAGATTCTTCCTGATTTAGTAGTGGTTGATTCGATACAAACCCTGGTAACTGACAAGGCTGAATCTTCAGCCGGCTCTGTAACACAAATTCGTGAATGCACAGCAGAGTTATTGCACTTTGCAAAACAACACCATGTCCCTGTCATGCTCATTGGTCATATAAATAAGGAAGGGCATCTGGCCGGACCAAAGGTTTTGGAGCATATGGTTGATACTGTTCTGCAATTCGAGGGTGATCAAAATCATTTGTACCGCATTTTACGATCAAAGAAAAACCGTTTTGGCTCATGCGACGAATTAGGCATTTATGAAATGCAGCAGGGCGGACTCAGGGGGGTAAGCAATCCCTCAGAAATGCTACTGGCTAACCGGGACATGCCGATGTCAGGAAATGCTATTTCTGCTTCAATGGAAGGCCAAAGACCCATTCTGATTCAAACACAGGCATTGGTGAGCACGGCAGCTTACGGAACTCCACAAAGATCAACAACCGGTTTTGATGGCCGCCGCTTAAACATGCTCCTTGCTGTACTGGAAAAAAGAGCCGGATTCAGACTGGCAATAAAAGATGTATTTCTAAACATGGCAGGTGGACTCAAGGTAACTGACCCTGCAATTGATCTTGCTGTCATGGCTGCAATATTATCATCAGATAAAAACGAATCCATTTCGCAAAATACCTGTTTTGCAGGTGAGGTTGGTTTGTCAGGTGAAATCAGGCCGGTAAGCCGTATCGAACAAAGAATATCTGAAGCCGCAAGGCTGGGTTTCGATAAAATTATTATCCCTGAAAGAAACCTGAAAAACAATGACCTGAAAAAAGCCAAAATTCAAATCATTACAGTAAAACACATCGGAGAATTAATAAATAAAATCCTGTAAAGTCAATCAGGAAGCTTTTTATTCTACTTGCTTACCCCACCGCAAGCAGCGGGGAACCGAGTTTTTCATGAGCTAGGCGTAAGCCAATGCGCTCGCGTAATTCAATGCACTGCAAACATCTGGCAAGACCCTCCCTTAGAAATCATCAAAATCATCAAAATCATCACCCAGACGATCAACCCTGGTACGATTTTTCATTTCTTCGCAGTCAAGATTCAGATTGAAATTTAAGGGTGGATCAAAATCACCTTTCGATATATTCAAAGTACTGTCTGCATAGGCTTTCTTCATGAAATGAGCCCAAATAGGCAAGGCCATATTGGCACCCTGACCCAGTTGATTATTCTGAAAACGAATTCTTTGTTCTTCAGCTCCAGCCCAGGCACCTCCTACCAGATTTGGCACTATTCCAACAAACCAACCATCTGCATTATCATTGGTTGTCCCTGTTTTTCCAGCTATTGGATTATCAAAATAATATTTAGACCTTAACCTGACCCCTGTGCCTCCATACTTCGTTACAGATTCCATCATATTCAGCATTTTGTAAGCTGCAACTTCACTGATGGCTTCCTCCTCCTTAGGTCTGAACCGTGCAATTACATTTCCATTTTTGTCTTCGATTCTGGTTACCATGTATGGCTGTATCCAAATACCCTTATTGACAAAGGTTGTAAATGCTCCTACTACCTCATAAACTGGCAACTCTGCTGCGCCAACACAAAGAGGCCAGCCAGGATAAATTTCTGATTTGACTCCCATCTTGCGCACCAGATCAATCACTGCTTCAGGATTAAATTGCTTCAACACCCAGGCCGATACCTGGTTCATTGATTTCGTTAAGCCTCTTTTCAGGGATACCATTTGCCCTCCCCAATCAGAAGTCGAAAACTTTGGCGTGTAAGTGTCCGGTGTGCCATCCGGCCGCTCAAATTCAAAGGAAGTTGGCACATTGGCAATCTCATAACATGGAGAATATCCATGCTGCATAGCCAGTGTATAAACAAAAGGCTTAAATATTGAACCTACCTGGCGTTTACCCTGCATGATTTGATCATACTGAAAAAACCTGTAATCAACACCCCCAACATAAGCTTTGGTGAAACCTGTATGTGGATCAACTGCCATAAATCCGGCTCGTAAAAAGCGTTTATAATACATGATAGAATCATTGGGAGTCATAACTGTGTCAATCCCACCAGGTTGATCCCAGCTAAACACCCTCATCTCAACCGGGGTATTGAACATTATTTTGATTGAATCCCTCGACAAACCTTGTAATCGATGCACCCTGGTGCGCTCACTCCAGCTCCTGGTAAGCACCATACTCTCTTCAATTTGCTTCTGGGAAAAGTCATTATCAAAAGGAGGATATCTCAAAAACTTGAATTCATTCTCAAACTGCTTTTGCAAAGTATCACCAACATATTCAATAATTGCCTCCTCGGCATATCGTTGCAGACGTGAATCTAAGGTTGTGTATATCTTAAGCCCATCACGATATAAATCATACCTGGATCCATCCGCTTTGAAATTCTTATGGAGCCATCCTTTCAAAGGATCATCCTCCCATTCAGCATCTTTTGGTCCTGCATCCTGCATGGTTATTCGCAACCATTCTCTGAAATATGTTGCCAATCCCAATTTATGATCCACCCTTTGATAATCTAATTCAGGATCAACTAATCTCAAGGAATCAGCCAATTCAGCATTTAAATAGCCCTGATCCTTCATCATTGACAATACAAGGTTTCTCCTTTTCAATGCTGGCTCAGGATGTCTTTTATAATTATACAAGTTGGGGTTTTTTGCCATTGCTGCAAGTACGGCCGCCTGTTCAGGACGTAATGTCGCCGGGGTAGTATTAAAATATACTCTTGCTGCAGATTCAATTCCAACGGCACTGTATAAAAAGTCATACTTATTGAGATACATGGCAATGATCTCTTCTTTAGTAAAAGACTTTTCTAACTTAATTGCAATGACCCATTCTCTGAATTTCCTTATTGCAAATTTAATCGGGTTACGATAAGTTTCCCTGGGGAAAAGGTTTTTAGCAAGCTGCTGTGTAATCGTACTCCCACCTCCGGTATCCTTACCCAATAGCAAACTCTTAACCAGAACCCTGGCCAATCCCCTGAAATCAATACCTGAATGTTTATAAAAACGTTCATCCTCAACAGCAACCAATGCATCAGTCATATATGGTGAAATGTCGCTGAAATGAACCGTAGTTCGATTTTCATTACCCCAGTAATACTTACCAAGAACCACACCATCATCAGATATAACCTGAGTGGCAAGATTGATCTGAGGATTCTCCAACTCTACGAAAGTAGGCATATAGCCCAGCTTACCTTTGGAAATTAAGGTGAACAATAATACCATGATGAGCAGTCCCAGCCCAAAAATCCCCCATAGAATTATCAGGTATTTTCGATACGGATATGATTTGTTTTTTGCCATGTCAAACAATTTGTGTCAAAATTAAGTAAAAAAAAAGGAAGGTTTTTTTCCATTTTAATAGAGCAAACGCATATATACTATAGAAAATTATGTTTTACTTTGTGCCACTTTTAAAAATTGGAGATTAGAATATGGTTGATAATCTGGTAATTGTTGAGTCACCGGCGAAAGCAAAGACGATTGAAAAGTTCCTGGGGAAAGATTTTCTGGTGAAATCGAGTTTTGGACACATCAGAGATCTTGCTAAAAAAGAATTCGGAATTGATATCAATAATGAATACAAGCCCAATTACATTGTTTCACAGGACAAAAAGAAGGTCGTCAGTGAACTAAAAAAACTTGCCAAAGAAGCAAAGATAGTCTGGCTCGCGTCTGATGAGGACCGTGAAGGTGAAGCTATTGCATGGCATTTGGCTGAGACCCTGGAAATACCCCAGGAGAAAACAAGGAGAATTGTTTTTCATGAGATAACCAAGGAAGCCATCACAGCAGCGATTAAGAAACCGCGGTCAATTGATGGTAATCTGGTAAATGCCCAACAGGCAAGACGAATTCTTGACCGACTGGTTGGTTTTGAACTGAGTCCGGTATTGTGGAAAAAAGTTAAACCATCTCTTTCTGCAGGCAGAGTGCAAAGTGTTGCAGTTCGTCTGCTGGTGGAAAGAGAAAGAGAAAACATAGCCTTTAAACCAACAGCAACTTATCGGGTAAGCGCTTTTTTTACAGTCATTGATGATGCCGGTAAAAACTTTTCTCTCAAGGCCAGCCTGAACAAAACTTTCGCTAAAAAGGAAGAAGCACAGACTTTTCTTGAGAATTGCAAAGATGCTTCCTTCAGGGTAACCGATATTGAGACAAAACCCTCACGGAAAACCCCCGCAGCTCCATTTACTACTTCTACCTTACAGCAGGAAGCAAGCCGTAAATTTGGCTTCTCAGTTGCCCAGACAATGACATTGGCCCAGCACCTTTATGAAGCTGGTAGAATCACATATATGAGAACAGATTCTGTTAATCTTTCGAAGCTTGCCATAAACACGGCAAAACAAGAAATTGAAACAGAGTATGGTGAGAAATACTCCAAAATCAGGCAATACAAAACTAAAGCAAAAGGGGCACAAGAAGCTCACGAAGCAATCAGACCTACCTATATGAACAAAAAGGAGGTACCTGGTAATGCTAATGAGAAAAAGCTCTATCAACTCATCTGGAAAAGAACCATTGCTTCACAGATGAGTGATGCCGAACTAGAAAAAACCCAGGTAATTATCTCCATTTCTAATCGATCAGAAATTTTTACAGCAATTGGAGAAGTTGTAATTTTTGATGGATTCCTCAAAGTTTATCTTGAAGGAACCGATGAAGAAAAAGAAGGTAATGGCAGTGGAGCAGGTCTACTCCCTCCGGTGAAGGTCGACCAGGAACTACCAGCAGAGAGCATTGAAGCTCAGCAGCGATATACACAGTATCCCTCAAGATTTACAGAAGCCAGCCTGGTTAAAAAGCTTGAAGAGATGGGAATCGGTCGTCCATCTACCTTCGCACCCACCATATCCACCATCCAGGCTCGTGAATATGTGGTAAAAGAGGACCGTCCCGGATTCACCAGGAATCTGGATTGCATGATCTTAAAGAATAAAACCATAGAGTTTATTACTAAAACCGAAAATGCCCGTTTCGAAAAATCAAAGCTCTTTCCAACAGATATAGGAATGGTGGTTAATGATTTCTTACTTGAGCATTTTAGTAATATACTTGACTTCAATTTCACAGCCAATATTGAAAAACAATTTGATGATATTGCGGCAGGGGAAAGAGTATGGCACATCATGATTGATGAATTCTACAAGCCATTTCACGAAGTTGTGGATACTACTACAAAAAACAGCTCACGAAGCTCAGGTGAACGACGCTTAGGCGATCATCCTGAAACTGGTGAACCTGTATTGGTAAAAATTGGCCGATATGGCCCGATGGCTCAGATTGGTGAAGGAGGAGAGGATCAGAAACCACGTTTTGCACGACTACGAAAAGAGCATTTTCTCGAAACCATCACTCTGGAAGAAGCCCTTGATCTGTTTAAATTACCTCGCCAGATAGGTGAATATGAAGATAAAGTCCTGACTGTCGGTGTTGGTCGTTTTGGCCCGTATGTACGTCATGACAGCAAATTCTACTCATTAAAGAAAGGTGTAGATGATCCGATGGAGATTACAAATGAAAGAGCCATCGAACTGATTACTGAGAAACGTGAAGCCGATAAGAAAAAAGTTATTCAGGTCTTTGAAGGCGAAGAAGATTTTAGAATTCTTCGTGGTCGCTATGGTCCATACATATCATTTAAATCCAAAAATTATCGCATTCCAAAGGCTACAGAGCCCGAGAAGCTTTCAAAAGATGATTGTCTTGAAATCATAAAAAAAGCAGATGCAAAGGCCAAGAAATAGACAAGGGACCTAGGACTAGGGACTAACGACCCTGGACCAACGACCATGGACTAACGACCAAAGACCAGAAACTAATGAATGATGACTCTTTGTCCGATCTTCTCCATTACTTTGACCCTGTCGAAGTACTTCAACCAGCTATTTCCCCTATCGGATTAGCCAAAAATCTGGGTGATAAAACTCAAATCAACACTGGAGGAAGAGGCATATCGCTTAAAGATGCATCTATTATTATTATTGGCGCTCCGGGTGATCCCATAGCCGACAGGATAAGACGACACCTATATGCCCTTGGTCCAATTGATGAATTGGAAGGAATTGTAGATCTGGGTAATTTCAGACAAGGGAAAACTGCCCGTGACACCCATAAAGGTTGGGAAGATGTTATAACAGAACTTGGAAGAAAACAGAAGATCATCCTGATTTTAGGAGGTAGCACTGAGCAAATTGGCAATCAAATCAATGCATTTACCAGATTAGAACACCCAATAAATCTAATGCTTATTAGTCCGGATTTTCACCTGGCTGCTAAGCCAAAGGAAGCAGACGCTACATATCTTAACCGGGTTCTTTTGCAGGAAGATAATTTCTTGTTCGACTTCACTCACTTGGCCTATCAGAGTTATTACACAGATCCGGCTACCTTGGAATTACTCGACAAGCTGTATTTCAGCTATATGCGGCTGGGAGAAATCCGGCAGGATATCAGAGAAACAGAACCATATTTCAGAAATACTGACATGCTTGCCTTTTCCATGTCAGCCATCAGGGCAAGTGATTCTCCTGGCAGTCGCCTGCATTCAGCAAATGGTTTATATGCTGAAGAGGGCTGTCAATTAGCCAGATATGCAGGTCTGAGTGATAAACTAATGTGTTTTAGTCTGCTTGATACTGATTCTGATTTGGGAAGCAATGAAATAACTCCCAACCTGGGGGCTCAACTTATCTGGCATTTTCTTCAGGGTGTGAGCCAGCGTAAATCTGACTATCCCTTTGCACCAATAAAATCCTATCAAAAATATATCGTTAACCTACCCAGGGCAGGACATGACATCAATTTTTACAGGAGTCCGAAAACTGATCGATGGTGGCTTGAAGTGCCTTATCCTAATCCAAAATACCCTCGTTCTGTTTATGTTGCATGTACTGTTCGGGACTACCAATTGGCAAGCAATGGAGAAATCCCGGATCGTTGGTTAAAGACCTATCAACGGATTTGTTAGTGTTAACGCATAATAGACGAGATTTTTGCCCGTTATTAAAACTTGTACAGTATTTATATTTTCACTTATTTTACTGTCTTGAAATGAAGAGGTACAGATACAATATTCTCAGGCTATTACTGGTTTTCGCTGGCATGTTAATTAGCATGGGAATTCAAGCACAACAGGATCCCCAATTCAGCATGAACATGTATAACCACATGGCCGTGAACCCAGGATATGCTGGTAGTCAGGGTATGATGGAGGCTGCAGTACTTAATCGTCAGCAGTGGATGGGATTCGAAGGCAATCCGAAAACAACCTTCTTTAGTGCTCACACTCCTGTGAAACCCTTCGGTATTAAAAGTGGTGTAGGGCTGACTTTCATGGATGACAAATTGGGTTTCGAAGACAACTTAAGCATAAATCTTAATTATGCCTACCGGATGGATATCGGTAATGGAAGTCTTGGAATTGGTCTTGGAATCGGATTATTAAGTAAAACCCTGAAAGGTGAGTGGTCAATTCCTGATAGCGATTTCCATTTTTCTGTCGGACAGGATCCTGCTATTCCCGGAGGAGAAGAATCCGGAATGGCATTTGACATGGGATTTGGAGCCTTTTACAATACCGATGATTTTTATGTTGGCCTGGCTTCTTCACACATACTTGAACCTACTGTAGATTATGGCTTAAGTGCCAAAACAGACATAAGCAGACATTATTTCCTTACTTCAGGTTATAACTTCCAGCTATCAAATCCAATATATGAAATACAGCCCTCAGTTTTCGTTAAATCAGATGGGGCTTCATTCCAATTGGATGTTAATGCTATACTCATATACAATAAAAAGTTCTGGGGTGGCGTTTCGTATAGGCTTGGCGACGCAGTAGTATTCATGGCCGGCATGGAAATGGCAAATGGAATGAGAGCAGGAATAGCATATGATTTTACTACTTCAGCTATTGCAGCCTATAGCAACGGAACTGTAGAATTTATGTTAAGTTATAGTTTGGAAATTGGAGGAGACAAAGCGTCACAGAAATACAGAAGTGTAAGATTCTTATAGGATTAGAAATAAAATTAGAAATATTATCGTTAGCCTTAACGAACCATATAGAATAGTATTATGAAGAAATTAATTCTCATCGGTTTGGTAGCAGTTCTGGTACTGTCGGGATGCAGCAGTACGGGCAGCGGCGAATTAATTGGAGTTCAAAAGAGGGAGAAATGGTTCGAACCCGACCCTTATGGAATGGTTAAAGTACCTATGGGCTCCTTTGTTGTAGGCCCTCAGGATGAGGACATCACGTTCTCTATGAATGCTACTTCAAAAACAATCTCCGTTGATGCCTTTTGGATGGATGAAACCGAAATCACGAACAATGAGTACAGACAATTCGTTCACTGGGTCATTGACTCAATGGTACGTGAAAAGCTCGGAGAAGAATATGATGCAGATGAATTCCTGATTGAAGAAGACGAGTATGGGAATCCGATTGTTCCCCCTTATCTGAACTGGGATGCCAGAATCAATCCAAAACAAGAAGAAGTAGCCGAGGTACTCGAGCAATTCTATATTCCGGAGAATGAGCGCTTCTTCCGTCGTAAAGAGTTGGATACGCGTAAACTGAACTACGAATACCAGGATATTGATTATCAGGCAGCATCAGCTGAAAGAAAAAATCCACAGCGTCAGATCATGAATTCTGACAAGTCAGAAGAATTTTATTCAGATTCTATTCTTGTTTCTGACAGGTCACAATTTGTTAAAACATACCGGCTGAATATCTATCCTGATACTTTAGCCTGGATCTCTGATTTCACTTATAGCTATAACGATCCTATGGCCAAAATGTACTTCTGGCATCCGGGATTTGATGATTATCCTGTTGTGGGAGTAACATGGGAACAGGCCAAAGCTTTTGCTATCTGGCGTACCCAGTATCATAACACTTACCTGTCGGCTGCTAAAGGGGGTGCCTTTGTGCAGAACTATCGTTTGCCAACAGAATATGAATGGGAATATGCCGCTCGCGGTGGGAGAAATCTAACAATGTACCCCTGGGGTGGCCCATATACTCAGGACAGTAAAGGTTGTTTTCTTGCAAACTTTAAACCCAGGCGAGGTAATTATGTAGATGATGGTTTTATTAAACCTTCTCCGGTTGGATCATTTGAACCCAATGATTTCAATCTCTACGATATGGCTGGCAATGTTGCTGAATGGACTAACTCTGCCTACGATGAGTCAGCCTTTAGTTTCACCCATGACATGAATCCGAATTACGAAGTTAATGCTATGCCTGATGATCCGGCTGTAAGTAAACGCAAAGTGATCAGGGGCGGTAGCTGGAAAGATATCTCTTTTTACCTGCAGTCTGGTACACGAACATATGAATACCAGGACTCAGCCAAATCATTTATTGGTTTCCGCCTTGTTCGTTCAACCATGGGAATTGATAACTAAGAGAAGCATAATAATTTAACTAGTAAAAAATAATTCGAAATAATATTTTCGAAAACAATAATACCAAATGGCACTATTTAGTTTTGTTCGAAGCAGGGGTTGGAAAATTTTTATGTCTCGTATGTACGGCTGGGGAGCCAGTGTTGTTATGATTGGCGCATTGATGAAACTGGAGCATTATAATTATGCCAGTTATTTTTTGATTGCCGGTTTAGGGACCGAAGCTCTGATTTTCTTCTTTTCCGCTTTTGAACCACTCCCCGAAGATTGGGAATGGGATCGTGTTTATCCTGATCTTGCAAATGGAAAAAACAAGCGTGACAAGAAGAAAAAATCAACTGGTTCACCAATTCAACAAATGGACGAGCTTTTCGCCAAAGCTGATATCTCACCAGAACTATTGCAAAAACTTGGGCAGGGAATGCGCAATCTTTCTGACACTACAGAAAAGATCAGCGACATATCAAATGCACATGTTGTTACCCAGCAATATGTGGGAAATGTTAAAAATGCATCTGACCAGCTTGGCTCATTCTCCGACGCTTATGCAAAATCAACTGATGCGCTTAATAAAACGGCTGAAGGCCTGAGTCAATCCTATTCAAAAACAGCTGAAATGGTTGCTGAAACAGGTGCAAAACTGGTCGAACATGTTAATCGCTCATCAGATCAATTAAGCTCTTCTTATACAAAATTGCTTGAAGCCATCAATAGTGATTATGCCAAACTCAATGAGGGTAGCAGTAATTACACAAGCCAGCTTGAGTCCTTGAATAAAAATCTTGCTTCTCTTAATACCGTTTATGAACTTCAGATTAAAGGTTCGGATGCACATCTGCAATCATCTAAACAAGTGTATGCTGGTTTGGATAACATGATGGAAAATCTGTCTTCATCCGTTGAAAACACCAAGCTGTATCGTGAAGAAGTAGAGCGACTGGGTAAAAAACTGATCGCATTGAATAAAGTTTATGGCAATATGCTTACCGCCATGAACATGAGAGATGATGTTTAATCCGATGAACCGGAAATAGAATTATGGCACAACCCAGGCTCACACCCAGGCAGAAGATGATCAACATGATGTATTTAGTGTTGACAGCTTTGCTAGCACTAAATGTTTCAAAAGAAACCCTGGATGTAATCGCAAAAGTTGAGAAAAGTCTGAATCAGACTATCGAAAACTTTACTTCCCAGAATAATCTGACATATGCTGATTTTGATCAGGCATATATGATCAATCCAACCAAAGTTGGCCCATTCAAAGAACAAGCCGACTTGATGAGAACGCAGACACAAAGTTTGATCGATAAAATTACCGAGTATAAGTGGATGATCGTTCGAAAAGCAGATGGCGAAGACGCTCGTTTAGACAGTATCAAATCGATGGAGGATCTGAATATACCGGCTCAGCTAATGATCACAGAGAAACCAATTGAATTTGAAAACCGGAGAATATCCAGAGGAAGAGAGCTGAGAAATTCAATCATTGCATACCGCGAATTTCTACTTTCAATTGTAGACCCAAACGACTCTGTTCTCATCCATTCGATTCAAACCAATTTGGAAATCATTGATCCGATCGGTTCATCCAGTGAAACAAGCAGAACCTGGGAACAGGATAATTTTGAATATCTGCCATTAATCGGGGTTATAACACTGATGTCAAAAATGCAATCCGATATAAGGAATGCAGAATCTGATGTACTTAATTATTTGTACTCAGGTATTGATGATGAGTCATATAAATTCAACAAACTAATGTCTGCTGTCATACCAACAACTTCTACAATGGTTGTTGAAGGCAGTGCGTATGAAGCCAATATTTTCCTCGCTGCTGTTGACAGCACTCAGGATCCTGAAATCTTTGTTAACAACAGAAGAATTCCGGTGAAAGACGGAATAGGTACGTGGAGAACTCCGACAAATATAGCCGGACATTATAAATGGGGGGGCGTTATTAATTACAAAGCTCCTGATGGAAGAACTCTGAGCTATCCTTTCGAGGAAGAATATGATGTTATTCCACCAATGCTAACTGTTTCTCCTACTAAAATGAATGTATTTTATATGGGTTTGGCAAACCCCGTGGAGATAAATGTATTGGGCGCTACACCAGGATCTATTCGCGTGGATGCAACAAATGCCACCATCGAATCAGTGGGTGGATATGAATATGAGGTTCAGCCTCATCAGGATTATGGCGAAGCAATTATTAAGGTTTCAGCTGAATTCGATGGCGTTAGAAGACAATTGCAGGATAAACAATTCAGACTAAAACCTCTACCTCCTCCGGTAGCAAAGATTGGCGGTCTTTCAGGCGGAGGCATTACCAAACCACAGCTCAACGCTCAATCAGGTGTAGCAGCGGTATTAGATGACTTTTTATTCGATATTAGTTATACTGTAATCTCTTTCACCTTATCGGTAATTAAAAAAGGGTTTACAGATGACGCTAACTCACAATCTGCCTTTTTCACACCAGAGCAGAAGAGGCTATTAGCATCTCTTAATCGGGGAGAAAACTTCTTTGTTACGAATATTATAGCGGTTGGCCCGGATATGAGAGAACGTACTTTACCAAGTATAATTTTTACAATTCAATAGGATCAGGAAGATGAGACAAGCAGTAGTAATAATTATCGGAATCCTGGTTTTGAGCCCAAGTCTTTTGTTTGCTCAAAACACCAATCAGGAAAATACCACCGACCCGGCAACATGGTCAGGTCACGATCTCATTTATGAGAAACAACATATTCTGGATAAAAAACCAGTGCCTTACGAAAAAGTAAGAGAGGCCGATATTATGTGGTCGAAAGTAGTATGGAGAATGATTGATTTCAGAGAGAAGATGAATCAACCATTGTATTTCCCTACAATTCCTATCGGTAACCGGATGAGCCTGACAACAGTGCTTATGAATGCCTTAGCGGCAAACGAATTAACAGCTTATCGTGCCGGAACCGACAATATCAATGAGTTTAAAGAGGTCATCTCTTACGATCTGGTGCTTGAGGAATTTGAAGCTCAGGATCAGACAATACAGGTGACTAACCCTGTAACCGGTCAAATAACTGACTCAATTGTTGCAGGTGAAATCAGAACTGATGAAGTTTTGCAACTCCTGGTTAAAGAAATGTGGTTTTTCGACAAGAAAAGGTCCACAATGGAAGTTAGGATTATCGGACTATGTCCAGTACGCTTATATTATGATGTACAGGATATTAATCGTGAGCAATTACGTCGAAAAAAGCTCTTTTGGGTGAAATATCCTGAAGCCAGAAATGTACTATCCCGTAATGAGGTATTCAATGCATACAATGATGCTGAAAGACGCTCTTTCGATGAGATTTTCTATAAGCGATTTTTCGATGGCTTCATCGTACAGGAATCTAATGTGTACAACAACAGAATGATTCAGGAGTATACCCTGGGAATGGAAACTCTCTTAGAAGCCGAAAGCATTGAAGATTTCATATTCAGATTCGAACACGACATCTGGGAGTTCTAAAAACAACACAAATCCCCTAACACGTATTACTTTTCCCAGACCAACGACCAAGGACCTCTTTCTGAAGACTGAAGACTTTATTTTGCTGAAAACTGAAAACTTTATTTTGCTGAAAACTGAAAACTGAAGACTTCTTAAATATATTTCTCCCCCCCAAGCATCTTTACTTCGTCTACCATTTGCCGGATTTTCTGTTCATCCTCCTTTTTGCAAATCAGGAGCACATCTTCCGTGTCTACTACAATATATTCATCCAGACCCTGGATAACCCCAAGCTTACCCTCTGGTAATTGCACCATGGAATTGCTTGTATTAAAAGGCATGAATTGCGAACTGTTTTGTGAATTGCCATAAGCATCCCGGTCAGAATGTTCATATAAGCTTCCCCAGGTACCCAGGTCAGACCATCCTATATTGGCACACAAAACGTAAACATTTTCTGCCTTTTCCATTATTCCATAATCAATAGAAATTTTATCGCAAGAGCCATAAACCTGCTCAATAAATCCTGCCTCTTCAGGTGTTCCGTACTTGTCGTGCCCATCTTCAAAAAGCGATTGCATATCCGGCAGGTGCTTTTTAAACGCACCAATAATTGATTTTACTGACCAGATGAAAATTCCTGAATTCCAGAAAAAATCGCCACTTTCAAGGAAAATCTTTGCAATATCCAGGTTGGGCTTTTCAGTAAATGTTTTTACCTCGCGCAAACAGGCAATACCAGCAATATCCTTAATCCCATCAACTTGTATATAACCATAACCAGTTTCAGGTCGGCTTGGCTGAATACCAAGAGTAAGCAATACTTCCTTTTCAGAAACAAAAGATATGGCAGTGTCTATTACCTTTCCAAATTCTATCTCATCAGTGATCAGATGATCGGAGGGCGCAACAATTATACTGGCATCAGGATTTTTCTTAAATATTACCTGATTTGCATAAGCCAAACACGGAGCAGTATTTTTCATAAGAGGCTCAAGAAGCACCTGCTCAGGTTTCAAATCAGGTAATTGCTCAAGAATCAAATCCTTATAAAAAGCATTAGAGACAATATATATATTTTCAATCGGACAAATTTTGCTGAAACGATCAACTGTCTGCCTGATTAGGGTTTTCCCGGTACCTAAAATATCTAAAAACTGTTTGGGCATGTGTGAACGGCTTAAAGGCCAGAATCTGCTACCAACCCCACCTGCCATAATTACACAATAAGTATTGTTATTCATGTTTTTTTCTATTTGTTGTAAGATAGCGAATCAGTCTCTGATCTACAATCTTATATTCTTCTTTTTGATGACTTCAGCAAGGGGATGCAAGGTATAGGTCTTCTGTGTTCTGACCTCTTTACACCTGTAGCGCGTCCGGAGCTTTTTACCCATAATAAATGATCGTCCGTTCCTTATGGTAAAAACCGTTCCTTCATCAAGGTCCTGTACACGCAGTAATTTGTCATTCTCTCCATTCTCTAATATTTTCTTCAGCTCAGGACATGGAGTAGAGGCAATGCGCTCACGCTCCAGATAACACATCTGAAGTGCCTTCAAAACCTTATAATTCCATACACTATCCTCCGGCTCTTCATCTTTACTTAGTATGTATTTATTTCCAAAAATTATCACCTCCCGGATGTACCCTCTGAACACTTCCTTCCACTCAACTCCATGAGGCTTAATACTCGATCGTCTTGTCCTTATCCTGAAACCTGATGCAGCAAAAACATCATAATGGGCAATCTCATGTGCCAGAGTAATTAAAAACTCCATCGGATGTAAATCATGATTCACCGAAATCCTGGCAGAATATGAATTTTGTGGTGGCCTGAAATCACCCAGCTTCGTCATTCTGCTCCTGCTAATTCTTATTTGAATCTTTTTGTTTGCCAGCCATTTCTGCAATAACTCGGCGCTTTCTGGAGGACAGTGCCTGAGCAGTATTTCGGGCAAAGCTATTGGTTTTGTATGTTTATCGCTGTTTTTCAATACCTTACACTAATGTAGCTCTTCGATTATTCGGCAATATTACATAAAAATTTTATATATTAGTTCTTAAATTTACAGCTATGAAATTCTTCACCCACCTGGGTCAATACTTCCTGCTGGTTTTGAGGATTTTCGGAAAACCCGAGAAGCATCGGCTGTATTTTAATCAAACCTTACGCGAAATGGATAACCTGGGGATTAAGTCCCTGGGAATAGCAGTAATTATTTCCTTTTTCATTGGGATGGTTGTTATTATTCATATGACCATTAACATGGGTAATCCTCTGATTCCTGCTTTTTATGTTTCCTTCACCACACGCGATGTTTTAGTTCTTGAATTTTCATCCACAGTTCTGAGTTTAATATTAGCTGGTAAGGTTGGATCACTCATCGCCTCAGAAATTGGCACAATGCGTGTAACTGAGCAAATTGATGCTCTCGATGCAATGGGAATAAATTCGGCCTCTTATCTTATTCAGCCAAAAGTAATTGCTGCCATGTTCGTGAATCCTCTGCTGGTAATCCTGTCAATTTTCATAGGCCTTATCGGAGGCTGGGTGGTTTCACAAATGGGCGGACTACTGACCTCCTATGACTACTTCTATGGACTTCGTTTTCAGTTCGATCCTTATTACCTTGTATACACCTTGATCAAATCAGTAATATTTGCTTTTATTATTACTTCAGTCTCAGGGTATTTCGGATATTACACCAAAGGTGGAGCTATGGAAGTAGGAAAATCGTCAACACAGGCAGTGGTATACAGTATGATTTTTATCCTGATAAGCAATTATGCCGTCACTGAAATTATGCTCACATGATCCAACTCGATTCAGTATCCAAGTATTTCGGTAAAACCATGGTGCTAAACGAAGTTAATGCACTATTCGAGGAGGGAAAAACTAATTTGATTATCGGACAAAGCGGATCAGGTAAAACTGTTCTGCTTAAATGCATCGTAGGTTTGCACGAAATAAGCTCAGGTAACATCTACTATGACGAAAGGAACTTTTCTGGTATGAGCAGCCAGGAGAGAAAATTGATCAGGCAGGAAATGGGAATGGTTTTTCAGGGTGGAGCATTATTTGATTCCATGACAGTTGAGCAAAATATTCGTTTTCCACTTAATATGTTTACCTCAAAAACACGTGAAGAGAAGATTGAGCGGGTAAATTTTTGTCTCGACAGAGTCAACCTTGATAAGGTAAACAAATTGTATCCTGCTGAGATAAGTGGTGGCATGCGAAAAAGAGTATCAATAGCCCGGGCTATTGCTCTTAATCCAAAGTATCTGTTTTGCGATGAACCAAATTCAGGTCTGGATCCTCAAACTGCCATTGTCATTGACAATTTAATCAGAGAGATTACAAGAGAATATAACATGACCACCGTTATTAATACTCATGACATGAATTCGGTAATGGAAATTGGAGAGAACGTCATCTTCATTTCTGAGGGAGCTGTGATCTGGACAGGAAACTGCGAGGAAATTCTGAAAGCAGATAACAAAACCTTACAGGATTTCGTTTTTGCATCAGAATTAATGAAAAAAATAAAGGGGTGAACCGAGCATGACAAAAGGAAAATATTTTAACACACACGTACGGATGAAAATACTTCCACAAATAGCATTTATTATTATTCTTGCTTTCAGTCTGCTTGCCTCTTCTTGCGGAAATAAAAAACTTAAGGTGCCAAATGAATATCTGAATCAGGATGAGCTGGTTTCTTTACTTGTGGATATTCACCTGGTTGACGGTATATTGAACCGCGAAAGAACAACGCGCCAAATAAAAGAAGATAGTGCGTATAACTATTATGCTGCCATACTAAAAGAACATCAGATAAGCAGATCGGTGTTTGACAGCACCATTCATTTTTATTCTCAACATCCTGATGATTTCGCCGAACTATATGATGATGTTTTAAAAAAACTAAGCATCATGGAAGGCGAAAGACGTGAGATAATCGATCAGGAAAAAACAGATGATTACGAAGAAGAATAATAATGAGAAAACTTTCAGCTCATTATATTTTATCTCCCGGATTACCGCCCTTACCAAAGGCTGTACTGGAAATTGACGATGATGGAACAATTCTGAATCTCAGACCGGGCTATGGGAGCCAGAAGGAGGAGGATAAACTTGAGTTTTACAGCGGTATCTTAGTGCCAGGGTTTGTAAATGTTCATACACATTTAGAACTTTCTCATCTGCATAGAAAGATTGATCGAGGAACCGGTCTGAGTGAATTCATCCGGCAGGTAATTAAAAAAAGAACCGAATATCAGCTTGATCCAGGGCTAATTCTCAAGCGTATGGCTCAAATGAGACAGCAGGGAACTGTTGCAGTTGGTGATATTTCAAATTCTCTTGACTCGCTTGATGCTAAAAAAAAATCAGATCTGTACACTCACAGTTTTGTTGAATTATTTGGCCTTAATCCTGCATTGGCTCAGCAGATATGGAATGAGGGTAAAAAGGTTCATAAAGGTTTTGCCTCGGCAGGCCTGTCTACCAGTCTTTCTCCGCATGCACCCTACTCCCTGAGTGAAGCCTTATGGCAAAAACTCAGAAGTCATGAGAAAAAGTCAGATCTCGTGAGTATTCATCATCAGGAAAGCCCTGAAGAACAAGATCTGATGAGCTCTCATACAGGCAGGATGGCCAGAGCTTTTATCCGGCAGGGAATTGACCCTGATCTATTTCCCGGACCAGTAAAATCCACTCCGCAGTGGATTCTGCCACGACTGCCAAAAGCCTCAGGCTACCTCTTTGTGCATAATACTTATAGCCAAAACAGCGACCTGGAGCTTATCCGGCAGGAAATTGAGTCGGATAAGACATTTTTTGCACTTTGTCCGAACGCTAACCAATTTATTGAAAACGCATTACCATCAAATATGATTGGGGAAAGGCATAATCTTCAATTATGCATAGGAACTGACAGTCTTGCATCAAACGAGCATTTATCCGTGTTGGAAGAGATCAAAACCCTGACTAACAATTTTCCTGAGCTGAACCTTTCTGAGTTAATTACCTGGGCGACATTGAACGGAGCAAAAGCTTTGGGGATAGGGAATCGTTTCGGCTCATTTGAACGAGGCAAACAACCTGGCGTAGTCTTGCTTGAAAAACTCGACATTTCTGGCTTAAAAATGACTGATGAATGCCAATCGAGAAGTCTGTTATGAAGTTGTTAAATGGATATTATGTCGATATTATTCGAATCCTCTATTTCTCATATACTCCACCCCGTTTTCATCGAAAATCTTAACGTAGTTTTCAAACCACTCAATCAGAAAGGAAAGTAATTCACTGCAAACATTTGTATTGCCATCGCTAAAATCTTGTTGACAACGATGGATAGCATTGGAGAAACGATCGTGCTCAGATTTGTAAGTATTCAGGGGCAATTCCTCACAGTCACTCATTGCCATTTCCTTCTTTGTGAAATAATCCTCGGCATAGAAAGCCAAACGGTGAAAGATCATTGGCAGCATGCTGTCACAGCTCCCTTCATTCACTACTTCAACTAATTCATTTAGGATATCCACGAAGTTTCTTCTGTGATTATCAAGGTAGATAAGACCCGAAGCATACCCTTCGCTCCACACCAACTTTGCTATTTGCTTTTCACCTTTCATGTACTTGATTTTGGATAACTAAAATATGAAGACTATCACCTGATCCAAATGATAAAAATCATATGACTCTGTAGACCAGTCAGAACAGGCTTAATTCTAAATAATTTACCTTTACAGATTGCAAAAACACATGAACACATGTCAACATTTCTATTTGAAGAAATCATTTTTGGTCCTGTGACAAGCCGACGTCTTGGTGCCTCTCTGGGTATCAATCTTCTCCCCGGTGATCGCAAAATTTGCAACTTTAATTGCATTTATTGTGAATGTGGGTGGACAAAAAAAACCCATGGTCATCGTTCAGAGTATCCTGTCCGTGAACATGTTAAAGATGAATTGAAACAGCGCTTACTACAAATGAAATCTGCCGGGGAGCCTCTGGATACAATTACTTATGCCGGAAATGGAGAACCTACTTTACATCCTGATTTTCCGGGGATAATTGATGACTGCATCGAATTAAGAGACCAGATTTTCCCTGATATTTCAATTGCTGTTCTGTCAAACGCATCCAGGATAAGCAATGCCAATATTTTTAATGCTTTAATCAAAATTGACCAGAATATCCTCAAAATTGACTCTGCTTTTCCTGAAACAATTAAATTAATTAACCAAACGAAAGCAGATTACAATCTTGATTCTATTATTGAGAAAATGAAAATGTTCAAGGGCAATTTCACTCTGCAAACTCTTTTCGTAAAAGGAAGCTATCAGGAAGTCCCTATTGATAATTCGAGTGACAAAGAGGTTCAGGCCTGGTTGGAAATTGTTAAATTACTGATGCCCCAAACTGTGATGGTTTACACAATAGCCCGTGACACCCCTATTCAAACTCTTGAAAAAGTTAGCGCAAGTCGTTTAGATGCCATTGCAGAAGAAGTTCGTAAATTAGGACTCGAAGCTGCCGTATCCTATTAGTATGAATATGAAAAATAATCCCCGTGTTTTGGTCAGTCCGCTGGAATGGGGATTAGGGCATGCCACCCGTCTGGCCCGACTGATCAGGATACTCCTTGATCAGAACATGGAAGTTGTCATCGCTGCCGATGGTTTACCCTATAATTTCCTGATGCTTCAGTTTCCCCAGCTCACATTTGTACGAGTTCCCTTTACCCAAGTAAGTTATTCTACCTCCCGGATGGGCTTTTTTACGAAATTACTTTTCCAAATTCCTGCAATCATGCTGGCAATCAGCAAAACCCGCAAGCAGGTGCGTCAATTGGCAGAGAATTATAATATCGATTATATAATTTCTGATAACCGTTATGGTTTCTCTCACCCCAATATTCCTTCTGTTTTTATCAGCCATCAATTACGACCCCAGCCTCCAAAAACACTGGCCTGGGTAGAGAATCTTTTTTGCCGTTTTCACCTCCGGATGATTCGCCACTTCGATTATTGGTGGATTCCTGACTATGAAGGAAAGGAAAATGTTACAGCCCGTCTATCACATTTACCCTGGATAAATGAAAAGATTAAATATATTGAACCTTTGTCATGGCTGGATCAGGATTGGCCTGAAGAAAAGTTAAAATACGGCAGGGTGGATATTGTTTTTCTTCTTTCAGGTCCTGAACCTCAGAGGAGTATATTGGAGACGAAAGCAATAACTTTATTGCGCGATTCGACCTTTCGAAGTTTGATTTTACAGGGCCTCCCCCATCCGGCAGGAGAAGAAAGCCAATCTAAAAAGGAGGGTAATTGTATTATTGTAAACCATTTACCCGGATCTCAAATTCTTCAGTATTTGAAAAACACTCAGCTCAGAATTTGCAGGGCAGGGGTGGTTAGTGTTTTTGATCTGGCAGCCCTTAGGCTGCCGGCTTTATTGATACCGAGCGATGGACAAACGGAGCAAGAATATGTGGCCCGACACCTCTTTTCACAAGGATATTTCGACTATTGTGAGGAAAAAGACCTAAGTCTGGACTTGATAGATAAATTTAGCAGAAAAAGTTTCAAAACTTTTCCGAAACCAGAAGGGAAAGCCCTGGCAGAGGCCATGGACCGGTTTTTTACTTAAGCGGTATAAAACTTATTCATTACTTGCCAGAGCAAAATCGAGTTGACGCCTGGCAAGATCTGCCCTTATAATTTCGACCCTTACTGGCTGGCCAATTTCAAATCGCCTGCGGGTTCTAGATCCAACCAGACAATAATTACTCTCATCATATTCGTAAAAATCATCGCTTAGTTCTCTAACTGGCACCATTCCTTCGCAATGATTATCAGTTAATTCAACATAAAAGCCCCATTCATTTACCCCAGAAATAATTCCATCGTACTCTTCACCGATATGATCTTTTAAAAACTCAACCTGCTTATATTTAACTGAGGCCCTCTCAGCCTGAACGGCCAGTTCTTCACGAGCTGAAGAGTGCTCACAGCGCATCTCGTTTTTTCTGGAATTTTCTGACTTTTCACCATCCAGATATGACTGCAAAAGACGGTGTACCATAAGGTCGGGATAACGGCGAATTGGAGAAGTAAAGTGAGTGTAATAGGGGAAAGCCAATCCATAATGCCCAATATTTTTGCCCGAATATTTTGCCTTTGCCATAGTTCTGATGGCCAGACTTTCTAAAATGTATTGCTCGTTCTTTCCTTTAATATCGTGAACCAGTTTATTCATTGAATGAGCGATGGCCTGGTCGGTTCCCGTTTTCAGGCTATATCCAAAACGATGGACGAAATTGGAGAAATTCATAATTTTCTCAGGATCCGGACGATCATGTATTCGATATACGAATGTTTTGGCCTGTGTTCCTTTCTTGACTTTCCCAATTTTCTCAGCCACCTTTTTATTTGCCAATAGCATGAATTCCTCTATCAGCCAGTTTGAATCTTTAGCTTCCTTAAAATACACCCCTATTGGTTTTCCGGTATTGTCGAGTTGAAATTTTACTTCCACCCGCTCAAAAGAGAAAGCTCCTTTTTTGAACCTCAAATCGCGCAGCATACTTGAGAGCTCGTGCAATTTGAGAATCTCATCCTTCATTTCACCTTCAGAATTCTCAATGATTTCCTGAACCTGGGCATAATCAAACCTGCGATCTGAGTGTATGATTGTCTTGCCAAACCATTGATCCAGAACTTCGGCTTTTTCATTCATGTGAAAAACCGCTGAGAAGCATAGCTTATCTTCATTTGGCTTCAAAGAACAAAGTTCATTTGATAGTCGCTCTGGCAACATGGGAACAACACGGTCAACCAGATAAACTGAGGTTCCTCGCATATATGCTTCTTCATCCAGTTTTGTCCCCGTTCTCACATAATGCCCCACATCCGCTATATGAATACCAATCTCCCATATCCCATCTTTCATGGCTTTGATTGACAGAGCATCATCGAAATCTTTTGCATCAGCCGGGTCAATAGTTATGGTTTTAACTTTTCTAAAATCCCTTCGCCTTTTGATTTCCTCACGGCTAATCTCTCCGGATATTTTTTCAGCCTCCTGCGTTATGGTCTCCGGAAAATGATTCGGCAACTCAAATTCAGCAAGTATAGCATGCATCTCTGTTTCATGTGCACCAACTTTACCTAGTACTTCTATAACTTCCCCAAAAGGATTTTTAGTTCCCTTTGGCCATTCAGTAATTCTGGCAATAACTTTCTCACCGTCTTTTGCTCCTTTAAGTTTTGTTGGGTGGATAAAAATATCATAAGGCATATCTTTATTATCAGCATCGAGGAAATAATATGAAGAAGCTCTGACAATTTCTCCCACAAAACTTCTTTCTCTTTGTTCTAAAATCTCAGTTATCTCACCAACTAGTCTGTCACCTTTTTTCCTGGCGTAGAGATATACTTTTACTTTGTCTCCGTTTAGAGCATGGTTCAGATTTCGATTTGTAATATATACCTCCTCCTTAACGTCTTCAGTTCTGATAAAAGCTGTTCCTGAGCGGGTCATCTGAACTATACCGCAAATATATCCTCCCTTGGTTTTGAGTTTATACTTTCCCCTTTCAATCTCCTCCAGGTGCTCATCATGGGTAAGCTCATTCAATACAGTGGATATAAGCTTTCTCGCTGCCGGATCACTTATATCCAGCCTGCGGGAGATTTGCTTATAATTAAATGTTTGCAGAGTATTATTGCTAAACACTCCTAATATCTGGTTACGGATTGTCTTTTTAGCCAATCCATGCTTTTTCCGACTGTCTTTTCGTCCCATATTTGTTGTTATTCACACAAAAGTAATCAATAAGCTCCCTTTCGTATTAAAAATCAGTTATTTTTACCTTTTACTCTGTGTATGAGATTCAAAATTCGTATATCAATTTCGTGGATTCTGATTCAGCTGATTAGTACCAGTTGCCTGTTTGCTCAGGAACCCACCTACAATGTGTATGATGAAGACAATGGTCTGCCCTCCAATCAGGTATTTGGTTTAGTTTTGACGAATAATAACGAATTATGGGCCACTACCGACCGGGGAGTAGTTCGCTTCGATGGCTATGAATTTAAAACCTTTACCCTTGCCGATGGTTTAATTGAGAATTGTGCTCTGCGCATATTTAATTCCACATCCGGAGAGAAGATATGGGTTACTTCTGTTATTAATACTATTAACTCAATCGAGAATAATAATGTAAGTACACCCGGATTTAATAAAGTCCTGTCCCGGATTCCAACAACGAATAGTCAGTATGTTCAACAATTGTTTTTTGACGGTGACAGTCTTACTTCTCTGTGTTTAAATAAGCCCGGATTATATGTCATTGATGGAGACACAATGTACGTGAATAAAAAATCTGAGCAGGATACACTAAGCCCCTACGATTTGTGTGTCAATTACCTCTCTGGGACCGACTTTTTCTGGTATCAAATAAAAGCACCTTCAAGGAAGTATTCTGGCCCTGTACAATTTAAATCTGAAGGAAATAGTTTTTACTTCAAAACCAGCACTCTGGGTAATTCTCAATCGTATAGAAAAAGCTTGGCTCCGGTAGGCCCAGATGAATTTTATTTCAGCTATGTAAACTGGATTTTTCATGTTAAAAAGGGAAAATTGATAAAATCTCAACAGTATGATAAAGAAATTCTGACTTTGAAATATGACAAGGGGACAAAAGATCTGTGGGTAGGGCTGATGTCACTAGGAGCCTGGCGCTACCTTCAAGCAGATTTCATAGGTGAACCTATTAAATATCTGGAAGGAAAAAGTGTTGCTGATATCTTAATTGACCATGAGCGAAATTATTGGTTTGCAACAAATTTCAGTGGTTTGTTTCAAGCCAATACACTTGAACTTGAAGTCTATAGGCCGTCGAGGTATGAAGAGAACATTACCGCTTTGAGTGAACATGGTGATAATTTGTTTTTCGGTACCCAAAAGGGCTCTGTATTTAAAATTAACAAAATTAGGAATAATAAATACAAGTTAGAACAACTTAAAATGCATGAAGTTCCTGGTAAAGTCAGAAGAATTAATCCAACTGTTAATGGTTCTTTAATAGTTTTTAAAGATTCCTTACTAGAAATCGGGCTCGATGGAAAGTTAACAGGTTTTGAAAAAAAGGGCTGGTACCCTTATGATTACCTTTCCTTAGCTGATGACAGATTCCTCATGTCTTTTTCCAGTAGTATCAGGCTTTATCATGGACAAAAAATCATTCATGATTACAATAATCATGATGGGTTTAAAAGTGTCAGGCAATTTTTTCGATCAGGCAAAGGAGAATTCTGGCTAAGTTCGAATCATATCGGTACAGTTCTCTGGACCGATACACTAAGTTCTCCACAAAATTTAATTGATATTGACTCACTTTTTCAATTTCGTTCCCTTGATATCGAACAAACAGGTGATTTGCTTTGGTTTTCAATTACCGGGCGAGGATTATTGGTATATCATCAGGATATGGATACTACTTTTCACTTAACTATGCAAAGTCATGGATTGTCATCCGATATAATTGATATTTTATTTGCAGAAAATGATAGTGTTATTTGGGCTGGGAGCAATACTGGTTTAGATAGAATTATTATCAGGCCTGATACGCTTTTGGATTTTAAGTCTTTTAATTACACAACAAAAACAGGCTTGCCCTCAAATAAAATTCATGATATCCGATTGTTTGATGAGCATATATGGGTTGCCACCAAAAAAGGATTAGTAAAACTATTACCGAATTTTGACCTGGAGAACAAAGATAATATCCCCTCACATATCAGCCAGATAATCGTGGATTCTAAACCCTATCATCCTGATAGCCTGCCAACAATTCTTGAGGCCGGGACCCACACCATAGAATTCGTTATGAGAGCCCTTAGCTATCATATACCACATAATGTGCACTACCGTTATAAAATGGATAATGTAGATGAAGACTGGACAATTACTCAGAAACAATCAGTTCTGTATCGTGAATTAGGTCAGGGGAATTATAATTTTCAGTTTCACGCCTCGTATCATTCAAATAGATTTCCTGAGAATACTGTCAGCCTGGAATTCAAAATCCAAAAATATTTTCATGAAACTCTAGCATTTCTGATAATAATGACCATTGTTATTCTAGCCATAATAATGTTGATTGTGTTGTGGATTATTCAGGCCCTGAGAAGACAGGAACAAAACAAGCAAAAATTATTATTGGCTGAGAAGAAAGCATTGTTATCTCAAATGAATCCTCATTTTATTTTTAACTCTCTGAATTCCATTCAGCATTACATTATTCAGCAAGACGAGGAAAACGCTAATTTATATTTGTCTAAATTCGCTGCTTTAATTCGCCGTATACTGGATAATTCCAAGAAAAAATTTATCTCTCTTGCCGAAGAAATTGATACTCTGGAACTGTACCTTTATTTGGAGAAGCTTAGATTTGAAGAGAAATTTAATTTCAGTGTGTCAAAATCTGATGACCTGGATAATCACATGGTGTTAGTCCCTCCCATGATTATCCAACCTTTTGTGGAAAATGCTATTTGGCATGGGCTTACTCCTTTGAAATCAGGTGGATTACTGACAATAACATTCAGGAAAACTAATACCAGAATGAAAGTGGTTATTGAAGATAATGGTATCGGCCGTACTAATGCTGCCCGGGCAAAACGGCCTCCGGGTCATGAATCAACAGGCTTGAGGAATGTGCAGGAACGACTGGCCTTATTGAATAAGATGATAATTCAGCCCATTTTTTGTGAAATAATTGACCTAAGGAATGAGGAAGGTCACTCTGCAGGTACTCGGGTGATAATATCAATTCCATTAAATCTCCAACATGAGTAGCAATAAGCACAAGTCACTAATTCGCACAGTTATTGTTGAGGATGAAAGAAAAAGCCTCCTCACATTACAGAGTCTGCTGCAGCGGTATTGTCCTGATATAGAGATAGTAGGAACTGCTGAATCAGTAAAAGAGGGACTGGAAACAATTCCTCAGGTGAACCCCGACTTGATCTTCATGGATATTGCCATGCCTGATGGTGATGCTTTTGATCTGCTTGGTCAGCTCGACCACATAGATTTCGAAATTGTTTTCATTACTGCATATAACGAGTTTGCCTTGAGAGCTTTTGATTTCTCGGCCCTTCATTATCTGCTCAAACCAGTTAACCAAAATGATCTTATAGAAACGGTAAGCCGTTACCAGAAAATTCGTGGAGATTTGCAGATTGAGGAGAGGATACAGATATTAAACGAAAGTTTGCAAAACAATTTTGCCAAAATAAGCCTCCCAACAAATGAAGGCCTCACCATTCTTGAAATCGATACTATTGTGAGAATTGAAGCTTCAAGTAACTATTGCCAGTTTTTTTTGAACGATGGCAGTACATTAGTTGTTTCAAAACCGCTTAGCCATTTTGAGAAAATCCTCGAAGAACTGAATATAATACGTGTTCATAACACCCACATGATTAACCTGATGTATGTAAAAAAATACAACAAAGGTCGTGGTGGCTCTATTATTCTAAAAGACGGTTCACAAATTGGAGTATCGGCTTCACGTAAGAAAGATTTCCTTTATCAGCTCAATCAGGTCTCCGTCAGAATAAAATAACACGGTTAAACGGAAATATTACCTGCTTACTCACCCAAAGTGGTCAAATACTCATTTCATTTTTACCATACTAATATTGTCGATACTTTTGGGTGTTAGCATTCATTAATATGAGAGATAAGTCAAAATATTACAATATTCAGGAAGAGGATTCCTGCACGACCTGTCAAAAAAAACCCACTTTGAACCACTGGGATTGCTAGCCACGACAATTTACCTGTCAACAAAAAGAAATTAGCCAGATCACCATCCCTTCCTTCTGGCTAATTTTTTTATTTACTTTTGCACCTATAACTTTGTTTCGCAACAATTAATCATGTCAACATTAAGCCTTTTTAATACACTCAGCAGGAGTAAGCAAGTTTTCACTCCATTGAACCCTGACCGCGTAGGGTTGTATGTATGCGGACCCACAGTATACGGTGATGCTCATCTTGGTCATGCCCGACCTGCTACCACCTTTGATGTTTTATTCAGATATCTCGAAGAATCAGGATATAAGGTACGATACGTACGTAATATCACTGATGTCGGGCATCTTGAATCTGATGCTGATGAAGGAGAAGATAAGATTGCTAAAAAAGCAGTGCTAGATCAGGTAGAACCGATGGAAATAGTTCAGAGGTATACCGACCGCTATCATAAAAACATGGATCAGCTCAATGTTCGTAAACCAAGCATTGAACCACGGGCTTCAGGACATATTATCGAACAGCAGAATATGGTGAGACAGATTCTGGAGGCCGGATATGCTTATGAGAGTAATGGATCAGTATATTTCGATGTCGATAAATACAATCAAAGCTTTGCATATGGTAAGCTTTCAGGCAGAAAACTGGAAGATTTGCTAAGCACAACACGGGAATTAGAAGGGCAGAAGGAAAAGAAAAATCCCTTTGACTTTGCCTTGTGGAAGAAAGCCAGTCCAGAACATCTTATGCACTGGCCATCAGAATGGAGCGAGGGTTTTCCAGGTTGGCATCTGGAATGCTCAGCCATGAGCACGAAATACCTGGGAGAGGAATTTGACATACATGGTGGTGGAATGGACTTGCTTTTCCCCCATCATGAATGTGAGATTGCCCAGTCTCAAATTGCAAATGGCAGAGAAGCAGTGAAGTATTGGGTGCATAACAATATGATCACAATAAATGGCCAGAAAATGGGGAAATCGCTGGGTAATTTCATTACTCTCGACCAGTTATTTGAAGGTGATCATGAATTGCTCGATCAGTCATACAGCCCAATGACCATACGCTTCTTTATTTTGCAGGCTCATTATCGGAGCACATTGGATTTTTCAAATGATGCATTAAAGGCTGCTGAAAAAGGCTTAAATAAACTACTAAAGGCATGGGAAACTCTCCAGGGAATAAAGGCTTCCAGCCATTCCACTATTCAGGTAGAAAATTTAGAACAGAGCTGTGAATCAGCTATGAATGACGATCTGAATACACCTATTCTGATCGCTCATCTATTCGAGGGAGTGAAATGGATTAACCTTATGTCTACAGAGAAAGAGTTTCTGACAGAAAAAGACCTGGAAACTCTTAAGAATCTTTTTGACAAGTATATTTTCAGAGTATTAGGGCTACTGTCTGAGTCTGAAGGAAGCTTATCAGACACTCACACTCCGGCTCTAATTGACTTACTATTGTCATTGCGGCAAGAGGCTAAAAAGAACAAAGACTTTGCATTGGCAGACCAGATACGAAATCAACTTAGTGACATGGGCATTGTAATTAAGGATGGGAAAGAAGGTAGTACCTGGGAGATAAATCAATGACTGATTTGAGAATAAATATAATAAAGCTACCCCTGCTGATCGCATTGATATTTGTATTTGCATGTAAGAACTCAAAAACTGATCAATCGACAAAGTCTAAGTCAAAAACTGAGCACCGAACAACTGAATTACCTGTTTTCTCTTCTGATTCAGCGTACCAGTTTATTGAAAAACAACTCTCATTTGGTCCCAGGGTACCCAATACTGAGGCGCATATTGAATGCGGACAGTGGTTAGTAAGCAAACTTCAATCATTTGGTGCTGATGTAATTGTACAGGAAGATCATGTTGAGGCATACGATAAAAGAAAACTCAATCTCTTTAATATCATAGCGCAATTTCAGGTTGAAAAGGCCAACCGGATTCTACTCATGGCTCATTGGGACTCACGTCCCTATGCAGATCATGATCCGAATACAGATATGCGCAACCAGCCTATTCCCGGAGCTAATGATGGGGCCAGTGGCGTGGGTGTGTTATTGGAAATTGCCAGGCACCTGCAAAAAAATCAACCATTGCTGGGAATTGATATAATTCTTTTTGATGCTGAAGATTATGGAGTACCCGACCATCTGGAATTAGAATGGGAAGCCGATACCTGGTGCCTGGGATCACAATATTGGGCCAATAAACCGCACAAAAAAAATTACTACGCACGATATGGTATACTTTTAGATATGGTTGGTGCTAAAAATGCAGTTTTTACTCAGGAAGAAGTGAGTGTTTATTATGCCGGATCTGTAGTCGATAAAGTATGGAAAACTGCCCGTGAGCTGGGATATTCGCAGTTTTTCTCATACGAGAAAACACCCCAAATTGTAGATGACCACAGATATGTTAATGAGATACTTGGAATTCCCAGCATAGATATTATTCAATATGATGCAACTACAGAAAGTCATTTTGGAGATTACTGGCATACTCACAAAGATGATCTCTCAGTCATTGATAAAAGCACCCTGCAAGTAGTAGGGGATGTTGTTATCAATGTTATTTTTAAAGAGAAATAAAATCATCTTCCCAACTACTTTGGCTTGGGTTTTCATTCTTTTCTTACTTTTGCAAGACATTTTAAATCCCTATTTCAAAACCAAATAGATCATGGTTGACATTGGAAGAACGAAAATAGCTGAATTACTCAATGGCAAACTCCTGAATCAGGAGATCACCCTGAAAGGATGGGTTCGTACAAAAAGAGGAAACAAACAGATTGCTTTTATCGCAATGAATGATGGCTCCACCATCAATAATATTCAGGTTGTGGCTGACATGAACAGTTTCAATGAAGATCTGATGAAGGATGTTACCACCGGCTCATGTATAAGGATTGACGGAACATTGGTTGAATCATTAGGAAAAGGCCAGTCTGTGGAAATTCACGCTAAGAATATAGAAATATATGGTACTGCTGATCCGCAAACCTATCCCTTACAAAAGAAAGGACACTCGCTGGAATATCTTCGGGAGATTGCGCATTTACGTCCGCGTACTAATACTTTTGGAGCTGTACTGAGGGTTAGGCATGCAATGGCTTTCGCGATACATAAATACTATAATGATCGTGGCTTTGTGTATTTACATACACCAATAATCACTGGCTCAGATGCTGAAGGGGCTGGTGAAATGTTCAGAGTCAGTATCCTTGATGCAAAAAATCCTCCTCTGACCGAAGAAGGCAATGTGGATTATTCACAAGATTTTTTCGCTAAAGAAACTAACCTAACTGTCTCTGGCCAGCTTGAAGGGGAATTAGCTGCCATGGCCTTATCTGAAATATATACTTTTGGACCAACATTCCGGGCTGAAAACTCGAATACACCTCGTCACCTCGCAGAATTCTGGATGAATGAACCCGAAATGGCCTTCTATGAAATAAAAGAAAACATGGATCTGGCTGAGGATTCACTTAAATATCTGGTTCAATACGCATTGGATCATTGCAAAGAAGACCTTGATTTTTTTGCTAAAATGTTTGACAAAGAGCTCTTTAGCAGACTAGACATGGTTCTCAACAATGATTTTATCAGGAAAACATACACCGAGGCCGTTGAAATCCTGGAACAATCAGGACAAAAATGGGAGTTTCCGGTATCATGGGGAATTGATCTTCAAGCTGAACACGAGCGATATTTGGTAGAAAAACACTTTAAAAAACCAGTAATTCTTACCGATTATCCGAAGGATATAAAAGCATTCTATATGTACCTCAATGAGGATAATAAAACGGTTCGCGGAATGGATGTACTTTTCCCGGGAATTGGCGAAATCATTGGAGGATCACAACGCGAGCACAGATATGATGTTTTATATCAGCGCATTAAGGAAATGAATATTCCAGAGGAGGATATGTGGTGGTATCTGGAAACAAGAAAATTCGGAACCGCTCCACATTCTGGTTTCGGATTGGGGTTTGAGCGACTGCTCCTGTTTATTACAGGTATGGCGAATATCAGAGATGTTATTCCATTTCCAAGAAGCCCACGAAATGCAGAGTTTTGACAATTTTGCGTAAATTGCACAAAGGATAATAGCCTGCAAAATATGCTGAAACAACGTCTCCAACAGAAGTTATTACAGAAACTATCACCTCAGCAGATACAACTGATTAAGCTGTTGGAAGTACCTACTATTCAGCTCGAACAAAGAATTAAAAAAGAGCTTGAGGAAAATCCGGTTTTAGAAGAAGGCAGAGAGGAAGATCCTGAATATGAAACGGATGGCCAGGACGACCTTGGAAGTGAAACAGAAAAGGATGAATTCTCCATTGAAGATTATATCGAAGATGATGAGACTCCAAACTATCGGCTGAATTCACGTAATTATAGCAAAGATGATGAGCGTTCATCAGAAATTCCCTTTACCGTTGGAATCTCCTTCAGAGAAAATTTGGAAACTCAACTTGGACTAAGAGGCCTAAATGAGGATGAACTGGCCCTGGGTCAGTATATATTGGGTAATATTGATGATGATGGTTACCTGAGAAGAGATCTGGAGAATATTGTAGATGATCTCGCCTTTTCAATGAATGTATCAGCAACTGAAGGGGAACTGGAAAAAATTCTTAAAATTATTCAGGATTTTGATCCCCCGGGTGTTGGAGCTCGTTCTTTACAGGAATGCCTATTGCTTCAGATCGACAGAATTATTTCATCAGGCGGGACAACAGACCGCATTGTAATGGCAAGAAAAATTGTTCAGCACTATTTCGATGAATTCACTCGTAAGCACTTTGATAAAATCCTGAACAGACTCAATATTGATGATCAGGTTCTGAAAAAAGCCATCGAAGAGATTATCAGACTGAATCCCAAACCAGGTGGATCGTACAGCGATCCTATGGCAAAGACCACTGCACATATTATCCCTGACTTTTTACTCGAGGATAAAGAAGGAGAGCTTGAGCTCAGCCTGAATTCAAGAAATGCGCCAGATCTGAGAATTAACCAGACATATGCCAATATGTTGATGGCCTATAATAAGGAGAGAAAAAACCAACTTAAAGACAATAAAGAAG
>Ga0233437_1000421_pt1 | contig 99941 bp, 77 predicted proteins | sample SI_122_August201_FD_182714 | JGI IMG/M metagenome (GOLD analysis project Ga0233437, IMG submission 182714) | Seawater microbial communities from Saanich Inlet, British Columbia, Canada - SI_122_August2016_200_MG | ecosystem: Environmental > Aquatic > Marine > Inlet | place: Canada: British... | reverse complement strand
CAGCGAATCCAATGATAGATTTTGCTAGAACAATAATGTCAAATGCAAACGCAATCAGAGATTTTAGAGAAATCGAAAATAAGTATATAGAATTAGATGTTCCACATTATCTTAAAACATAACCAAATCATTTAAGAGACCTTTATCAATTATTTGGTAACGACGATGTTACAGAGTTTTATAATATAAAAACACTTAAAGAGGAAAAAGAAGCACAAAAACTTATAGACTGGTTTCAAACACGATTCAAAGACAAATTAGGAATTCGCTGGGGAATATCATTAAAAGGGGTAAATAAAATTATTGGAACTATTGGTTTTAATAATTTTACAAAAGGACATCGTGCGAATATTGGATATGATTTACAGAAAGATTATTGGAACAATGGATACATTACAGAATCATTGAATACAGTAATAAAATTTGGATTTGAAGAACTTGAAATAAATAGAATTGAAGCAGAAATAATGCCTGGAAATTTAGTCTCAGAAAAAGTTCTTGACAAACTCAATTTTAGAAAAGAAGGATTATTAAGAGAATGGATGTTATGGAACGGAAAACACTACGATATGATTATGTATTCATTGATCAAGGACTAACTAAAAAAAAGAAACAATGAAATGCTAACAAAAGCTCATAACACATGACACAATTAACTTTAACCATGATAATTGGGTACTTAAAAACCAATAACAAATAACATGAAATACCCATGATCCCAAGAATTCGGAAACACACACCTGTGTGTCGAAGCACTACGGTGCGCAGGCACAGGCTTGCGTGCCGAAGGGCACTTCAGCCCGCAGGCATGAGGATGATTATAAAGAGGCAAAAAGTAGTCCCGTCCTTTAGGTCAGGGTTAATTAAAATGGGGGAAATAGTTTTGGCGGGATTTTCAATGGCGCAGCCGAAAACCATGTTGAATGAAACGAAATCCCGCCTTTGCGGGAACAAAACGGAAAATTTTTACAATCAAACAAAATTATAGACAGATGAACGCATTAATAAAAGGAATACTCATTTTTGCTCTTTCAACAATAACCATCAGCCATGCAAAATCCCAGGATTCATTAAGATGGTCTCTTGTTAATGATGGAAGTATAAAATGGGAAGTAAAAGAAAATGATACGCATATAGATCATATAGAAATGAGTGGATTTTACATTTCAGCAATTGTTCATTACGGTGTAAAAGATGGTAAACTCAAACAAAATGTTCATCTTGTATTTCCCATGTTAAGAACAATCCCCAATGATACTCATGCAAGTTTGGCTTATGATATTGACATTGAAAATATTCCTAAAATAAAAATAAATGGAAAAACTGTTGAGGAGAATCCAAAGACTTTCTTTCTTAAAGGCATATTGAGCTACCAATCAAAAACATTGGAAGGTGTAGAAATTAATCACCAATTGTTTCCCTCGACAGATCAACCTGTATTTATTGACAAGATCGAAGTAATAAATACCACACGGAAAGCAATCACAATAGAAATTCCGAAAATTGATATCTCCGATACTACTGATGCCGATAAAGGTGTATCCGGATCATACATTATAAAAATAACTTCCAATAAAACCGGCATTTTTAATTTAGAAGTCAATGAATCGTTGGAGTTTGTTGTAATTTACACAGGCCGTTCAGTTAAAACAGATGAATTTTATGTTTCACCGGATTATGAACTTAAAAAACGTGAAGATTTGGTGGACGAAACTTTTAACGATTTGGTTTTTGAATCTCCCGAAGAAGTCTTAAACAGGGCATTTGACTTTGCAAAATTAAGAGCCGTTGAAAGTATTTACAACACAAAAGGGGGATTAATGCATGGCCCCGGAGGCGGCAGATATTATGCGGCAATATGGGCAAATGATCAGGCCGAATATGCTAATCCCTTTTTCCCGTTTTTGGGAAACCTTGCAGGAAATGAATCCGCAATTAATTCATTTCGACATTTTGCACGCTTTATTAATGATGACTACAAACCTATACCAAGCTCAATTATTGCAGAAGGAATTGATTTTTGGAATGGAGCCGGCGATCGGGGCGATATGGCTATGATTGCTTATGGAGCCTCACGATTTGCATTAGCTTATGGTGATGAAAAAACAGCCATGGAATTATGGCCATTAATTAGATGGTGCCTTGAATATTGTAAAAGAAAGGTAAATAGCGAAGGGGTTGTAAGCTCGGATTGCGACGAACTTGAATATCGTTTTCCCGCTGGAGATGCAAATTTAAACACCTCCTCATTGTATTACGATGCTTTGATCTCTGCCTCTTTGTTGGGAAAAGAATTAGGAATAGAACAATCGCAACTTGATGAATATATCCGGCAATCGAAGGCTGTTAGAGAATCTATTGAAAACTATTTTGGTGCAACTATAAATGGATTTGAGACTTACAGATATTATAAAGATAATGACGTTCTGAGAGCATGGATTTGCACCCCTCTTACAGTAGATATTTTTGACAGAAGCAAAGGAACTATTGATGCTTTGTTTTCGGAAAAACTTTGGACAAAAGATGGTTTAGCCTCGGAGGCAGGAAATACAACATTCTGGGACAGAGCTACGCTTTATAGTTTACGGGGTGTATTCGCAGCCAAAGAAACAAAACGTGCAATGGATTTTTTCCTTTATTATTCAAAAAGACGATTATTGGGAGAACATGTTCCTTACGCAGTTGAAGCATACCCTGAAGGTAACCAAAGACATCTGTCTGCAGAAAGTGCTTTATATTGCAGGGTAATAACGGAAGGCCTTTGGGGAATTCGACCGGAAGGCTTTAACACATTTTCTTTCTCGCCAAAACTGCCCGACAATTGGAATTCAATGGCATTGAGAAACATTAATGCCTTTAATCATAAACTTGATATTGAAGTGAAAAGAGAAAAGAATAAGCTTTTAGTAAAAGTTTTTAATGAGAAAGAAATATTTTTTACTACAAAAATAGAAAATGGCGAAATCATAAAAATTGAATTGGGAATTTGAATATTTAGTCCACTCTGAAAATATATATTTATTTGAAATTGTTAAAAAAGTTGCCACAGATTGCACAGATTATCATAGATTTAACTTTTATATAAATCATTGAATCTGTGGCTAACTTCATTTTTACAACTTTTCGGAGTGGATTCAAACTTAAAAATTTTCACCTTCCAAAATAGTTTTATTATATTTGAAGAATAATTAATAAAATGGGAGGCATTATGAAAAAATTAATAATTCAAATTTTAATTCGAAAATCTTTTAAATATTTACAGAATAGTTTTGGATATAATTTATGACCATTATGTATGAAAAATGAAATCTCAATAGAAGCATTCAGACATGTGATAACAGACTTTATTGCTTATAGAAAAAGTAATATTCTGGATTTAGAACATAATTATTTGCAGATAATCAATTCTAATTCATTATTTTATCAGCAATCTGTGACAATCAGTATTAGTGTTCAGAAATTCTTAATAGATTCCTTTTCATTTATTGACTTTAATAGATATACAAATATTGATTTCTCACAATTTAATAATGTTCTAATAAACTTTGTTACTGCATATACAAACACAACAAAAAAGGAGAGAGGTACTTTATCCTTTTTACTATCTGAATTTCTAAAAGTTGATAAAATTATCCAAAATAATATTGAAAACAACAAAAACACAAGTTGTAATTTTAATGCATTCAGGTTTTTCAAGATAGATGAAACATTACATAGCAGGTTGTTAGCAACATTATTAAATCCTAAAGCAGAACATGGTCAGGGCGACAAATTCTTGATGGAATTTTTGAAATTGTTAGAAATTGAAAGCCCAGAGGAAGGGATTTGGTATGTTACCGCAGAGACAGGGAGAATTGATGTTTTGTTAAAACGTTTGTTTCCTGAAAGTATAATAATTATTGAAAATAAATCAAATTGGGCTATTGACCAACAAAATCAATTATATCGCTATTGGCATCAGGAAATATACAGTAAAACGCAACAAACAAGAGTTACATTTTACGAAGAAAACAAAAACAAATATAAAATTATTTATTTGCCACCAAGCGATTACAAGCAGCCTGACTCACATTCATATTTGAGGCCTAATGATGAACATTGGATAAATAAAAATCTACCCGAAACTTTACCTTTAAAATTTGAAATAAAGGCGTTTAATGATTTTATTGTTCGATGGTTGGAGAAATGCATTATGGTTTTACCTAAAACAAATTACAGAATGATCGAATATATAAAACAATATATTGAAATTTGTAAAAACCTTTAATATTAATTATTATGACACAAGAATTAATTACCCAAGCGATTAATATGTTTGACAGTTATGATAAATGGAATGCATTTATTGAATTATCAAATAGTAGAAGTGATATTCGAAAACGATATTTTGAGAAATTGAAATTAGGCTTGTTAAAGCATTTTACTGATAATTACAGAGAACAATGGCAATTTGCAGCAATATTACCTGAACAATATCGATGGTTTATAAAAGATTATGGGCAAGAGTCAATTTGTTTACTTTGGCGTACAAATGATTTAGTATTATGGTGCAATCCTCAATTTTTTAACGCAACTGAAGCAAGAGACCTTTTAAACACACCAGATTTTAATTCAATTTTTGGTTGTTTCGACAATATTGATACATTATCAACTCCATACCTACACCACTTTTGTGAAGAAAGACATAGGTATAATTTTGACGATTTAACTTCTTATTCAGCGACTAACGAAGAAAACCATGATAAGCTTTCTTGGTTTGCCGGAAACAAAACAAACGAAATGATCAAACAAATTGCGGATAAAATAAATAAATTCCGAACTCCTGAAATCACAGAAATGTTTATAGATTTAAACAAAAGATGTAAAAAACCATAGTTGGGATTTACTAAACAAGTATGTTTTTGAAAAAAACACATAGCTCTAACGAAACTTTATAACAAGTAGCTGATTTAGTGCTTCGTAAGAATATGGTTTGTAAGCTTAACCATTGAAAATACTAAGAAAATACGACCTAAAAAACGGCTTTTGGTTAAAGTAGCAAAACGTTACCACCAAGTTTAAAAAACAGAAAATGGAAATTAAAAAATATCAAAAAGATTGTTTTCACAATTATAAGCAAGAAATCAATTATCCTGAAAACTATTCGTATTTCTATGGAAATCCAATAAATGTTTTGGTTCCAATTGAAACAAACAAGAATGGAATTATGATTGTAGGTGCCTATCCTTCTGCAAAATTTTATTCAATCAACGGAATTGCAGATACACCAATATCAGATAATGATTCACCTTTTTCAAACGAATCTTATTTTGATGGTTCAAGAGTTAGAACAATTCCATCAGGTAAAGAATTAAACGAAGTAATCTTAGAAAAAATTGGAGTTAAAAGAGACATTTGTTGGATTACAGATTTAGTTAAAGTTTTTCTCTTCAAACAAGGTCATATTGACAGATATATTAAATTAGGAAAATCAGACTTAACTGAAAATCGTTCAAAATTTTTAGAATATGCAGAAAAGAGCATTAACAGATTAGAAAAAGAAATAGAGCTTGCGAATCCGATTGTAATAATCTTACTTGGCATAGAAGTTACAAAAACCATTTTCAAAATATCAGAGAACAAAGCCAAAAAATATTTAGATGGTGAAATACGAGTGAAAACAATAAATGAGACTGACAGAAATTTTATATGCTTACCCCACCCTGGAATTCTAATGAAAAAATTTAAGAAGAATCCGTGGCCAGAAAAATTTGAAAATGAAATTGCACCAAAAACGAAAATTGAAATTGAAAATCTAAGAAAAATCAGGCAGTAGCAAAGGCTCTTAGTTCAATCCGTAATTAGTTGTAAACATCACAATTGAGTGCTACAATTAATATATTTCTAAATTGTTAAATTAATGCGGTATGCACTATATCCAATTCGCTCACTATAAAATTAAAACATGAAAAAAACAGAAATAATACAATTAGCTTTAATAATTTTAGGATTAAGTCTAATTATTAGAATTTTAATAAATTTAATGGAACAATTAAGCATGTTTATTAGTATTTCAGGGGAGATTTCTATAAATTACTTATGGGTTTTAATTATTATATTTCTTCTAACTATCTTGATTTTGATTGGATATTTCATAATTACTAAATCCGAAATTATTTCAAAAAAAATTATTAAAGATGAAAATGACAGTAATCTTAAAATATCTTTAGATAAAAGTGAAGTAATTCATGTATCAATTGTTATTTTGAGCCTATATTTTTTAGTCAAATTATTTCCTTCTTTTATTAATGCTTTTTATATAATTATTTTGAATTTTTTTGTTGATTACACGCGCTTTAGAGATTTGTTTCCCCAGCAAATCTGGACTTTAATTTTATATATCACGATTTTATTAATTCTATTAAATTCCAGAAAATTTTCGATTTGGTTAGAACGAAAAATAATGAAATAAAAATTAAAGCACTTTACTTATTTGGATTTATGACTCAGTTGGGTTCATTAGAAACAACAAAATTTCTATAATCTCTATGTAAGATTTCTGTAAATTTGCAGCCAAAATCTTGAAGATTTCAAAATGATAAAAAACACACTTACAAAAGCAAATAATTATCTTTCGTTAGTAAAGTTCAGCCACACAATATTTTCCTTTCCGTTTGCTTTTATAGGTTTTTTTCTCGCTATAAAATTTTATGATTATAAGTTCGATTATAAATTATTGATATTAGTTGCTTTGGCAGTCTTATTCGCCAGAAATGCTGCAATGGGTTTTAATCGTTTTGTTGATAAGGAAATTGATAAAATGAATCCAAGAACAGCTTTAAGAGAAATTCCTGCTAAAATATTAAAACCGAGATCAGTATTGCTTTTCGTAATATTAAATTCGGCTTTATTTATTTTAACGGCATTTTTTATAAATATGCTCTGTTTTTATCTTTCACCAATAGCATTATTTGTGGTTTTGGGATATAGTTTTACAAAACGTTTTACTTTTCTGTCGCATTTGGTTTTAGGGCTTGGTTTGTCGCTTGCGCCGCTTGGTGCTTATCTTGCCGTAACAGGCAGTTTTAATATTCTTCCGCTATGTTTTTCGTTTATCGTAATGTTTTGGGTTGCCGGATTTGATATAATTTATGCCTTGCAGGATGAAGGATTCGATAAGGATAATAAACTGAAATCTATTCCAGCTTTTTTTGGCAAAAACAAGGCTCTGATCATTTCAATTGTTTTTCATTTTTGTTCGGTTGTTTTCATAATTATTGCCGGTTTGATCGGGAATTTTGGAATTATTTATTGGGTTGGATCAATAATATTTGTAGGCTTATTGTTTTTCCAACATAGTTTGGTAAAACCCAATGACCTGAAAAATATCAACCTTGCATTTTTTACAACAAACGGATTTGCAAGCGTAATTTTTGCGGCTTTTGTTATTGGGGATATGTATTTGAAGGTTTAGGCTCTATGTTGTTTGTAATAGGTATAAAATGCCAACTCATTACACTGATTAAACATTCAATTTTCATTAAATCTATCGGCTAAATCAAATTTTCTCATTTTCTGCTTTTAACTTGTTTATTGATTATTGTATGTTGCTTATTGAGTGTTTTTTTTCAATAAGTCCGGTATCAAAAAACCACAGACCTGTCAAGGGGTATTTTTTCTCCGGCACGGGTTGTTCTCCTTAACAATAAGTATTTTATGGAAAATTAATTACTTTATAAAATAATTTGATTATTGAAATATTTTTTATATTTGTAGATTAATTAATTATTTAAGATGATTTGAATATTTTGACAAAGGCGAAAATTAGCCTTTTGCATTAATTTAATTTTATAAGTTACAATCAAGCAATATTACATAATATAACAAAATTAAAAAAAAAGGAATAATGAAAAAACATTACAAAAACTATTTAATGATAATTTGCTTAATATTATTAAGCATTTTATCAACAAATGCACATGCACAAAAAGGAAACCTTGTATTAAGTTTTAGTGGGAAAAATGCAGTAACCAATGAAATAATTACATTAGAAAGTATTTACGTTCTGAATCTTACAGAGGGATGTGATACGACATTATATGGCGAAACCCCTTTTCTGTATTTGACATGGCCATCAGGTATTGATGACAATATTATTGGTAAAAATGAACCATTTTCATTAGAGCCTAATTATCCAAATCCCTTTTCAGGCACGACGAATTTTAAAATAAATATTGTAGGTAAAGAAAATATAAAAATAATTTTATATGATGTTAACAGTTCTATTATTTCAGAATTTGAAAAAGAACTTAATCATGGACTGCACACTTTTAAAATAGGAATTGGTAAAAGTAACGTTTGTTTTCTTTCAGTAAGTAACGGTAAAATTACAAAATCCAATAAACTTGTAAGTAGGATTGATGGAGTAAAAACAAAACAAGGCATAAGTTATCTTGGTATTGAAAATAATGATGGATTCAAATCAACAGAAGAAATAGCAAGTTTTGTGTTTAAGCCGGGTGACCAATTATCAATGAAAGCAACAGCAGCAGGGTATTATAATAAAAGTATTTATGATAACCCAACAGAGAATACTACCTACACCTTTGAACTACAACCTGAAATTATTATTACTCTACCAACTGTTACCACATCAAGTATAACAGGTATAACACAAATTTCAGCAACAAGTGGAGGAACAGTATCCGATGATGGCGGGGCGATTGTGACTGCCCGAGGAGTTTGTTGGAGTATAAATTCAAATCCTACAATTTCGGATTTTTTTACAACAGATGATGGTGATATAGGTTCATTTGTTAGTTACTTAACCGGGCTATCAGAAAACACTACCTATTACGTACGGGCATACGCTACCAATAGTGTAGGTACAGCTTATGGAAATGAATTAACTTTTACAACCGCGCAAACTATAACAATACCGATTTTAACTACGCAATCAGTAACTGAAATAACTCAAAACTCAGCTACAAGTGGAGGGAGCGTTACGGATGATGGAGGAGCTACAGTAATAGCAAGAGGAGTTTGCTGGAGCACTTCGCAAAACCCAACCATTAATGATAATAATACAGTAGATGGTAATGGTTTAGGCTCATTTGTTAGTTACTTAACCGGGCTATCAGAAAACACCACCTATTACATACGGGCATACGCTATCAATAGTGTAGGTACAGCTTATGGAAATGAATTAACTTTTACAAGCGGACAAACTATAACAACACCGGTTGTAACTACGCAATTAGTAACTGATATAACTCAAAATTCAGCTACAAGTGGAGGCAACGTTACGGATAATGGAGGAGCTACAGTAATAGCAAGAGGAGTTTGCTGGAGCACTTCACAAAACCCAACCATTAATGATAATAATACAGTAGATGGTAGTGGTATTGGAACATTTATCAGTTATTTAACCGGATTATCAGAAAATACAACCTATTATGTAAGGGCATATGCAACAAATAGTGTTGGGACTTCATATGGCAATCAAATATCATTTATTACGCTTTCTTTGATTTCTGTTATTACTTATTCTGCAACAGATATCACACAAAACTCAGCTACAAGTGGAGGGAACGTTACTGATGACGGAGGATTTACTGTAACAGCAAAAGGCGTTTGCTGGAGTACTTCACAAAACCCAACCATAAATGATAATCATACAGTAGATGGTAGTGGTATTGGAACATTTGTCAGTTATTTAACCGGATTATCAGAAAATACAACCTATTATGTGCGGGCGTATGGAACAAATAGTGTTGGGACATCATATGGCAATCAAATATCATTTATAACACTTTCATTGCTTTCTGTTAATACTTATTCTGTAACAAATATCACACAAAACTCAGCTACAAGTGGAGGGAACGTTACTAATGACGGAGGATCTACTGTAACAGCAAAAGGCGTTTGCTGGAGTATTTCACAAAACCCAACCATTAATGATAATCATACGGTAGATGGTAGTGGTCTTGGGACATTTATCAGTTATTTAACTGGATTATCAGAAAATACAACCTATTATGAGCGGGCATATGCAATAAACAGCACAGATACTGCCTATGGGAATGAGGTTGTGTTTTCAACAACCCAAACCGGTGGTTTACCCTGCCCCGGAATACCAACAGTAACTTATGAAGGACAAGTTTATAATACAGTTTTAATTGGTAATCAATGCTGGTTTAAAGAAAACTTAAATGTAGGAATTTTGATAAACGGTAGCATGAATATGAGTAATAATGGAAAAATAGAAAAATACTGCTACGAAAATGATCCTGTAAATTGTGAATTTTATGGCGGCCTATACCAATGGAACGAAATAATGGAATATACCACTACCCCAGGAATGCAAGGTATCTGTCCTGCCGGATGGCATATACCAACAGATGATGAATGGAAAATACTGGAAGGCACAGTTGATAGTCAATACCCTGTTGGAGATCCTGAATGGGACGATACAGGATATAGAGGTTATGATGTAGGATTAAATTTGAAATCAACTAGTGGTTGGCACTCAGGTGGTAACGGCTCTGGGCTTTATGGTTTTTCCGCGATGCCCAGTGGTTTCAGGATTTACGATGGCGCCGGGTTCGACTATCTTGGCCTTTACGGCTGGTCGTGGTCTTCTACTGAGCATTCATCCTCAGATGCTTGGGATCGGGGCTTGTACTATTTCAACGACATTTCAGTTCGTTTTGAAGGTAATAAAACTAATGGGATTAGTGTACGTTGCTTGAAGGATTAATTGTGTACTGAAGCTTTTTCAGGGTGCAAACGAGAGCGAGTAGGAATGAAGTTGTGAGTCCAAAGTCCGAAGAAAATTACATTCTACCATATTTTTCCGACTCCTGTCTTCCGTCTTCTGACTTCTGTCTCCTGACTTCCGTCTATATCTCCTTAATCAAATAAATATAAACAGGAAAATGGTCGCTGTAACCTCCCTGATAAATTCCTCCGGCATAAGTTCGTAATGGGTAGCCTTTGTATCTTCCTTCTTTGTTTTTAAGGAAATTTTTATTAAAAACATTTGCCTTATAAAATTTATAATCAGCTTTATCTTCACCAATTAAACCCTGAGAAATTACTATTTGATCAAATAAATTCCATGAGTCTCGCCATGCTAAGGAACCAATACCGTTTTTAAATAATTTTTCCATCGGATTGTAAAAATATCCGTCAGGAATATTATCAATTTTTCCTGAAGTTTTCAGGTGGTCTTTCACGCTTGGATCAACGGCATCATCATTTAGGTCACCCATAACAATAACTTTGGCATTTTTATCAATTTGCATAAGCGAGTCGGCTATCGACCTTGTGAGATCGGCGGCGGCAATCCTGAGTGGACGGCTTCGTTTTTCGCCTCCTCTACGTGATGGCCAATGATTTACAATAATGCTTAAAGGTTCGCCATCAAAAAGCCCGGAAACTAATAATTGATCACGTGAGAAAAAATCATCCCTGCCTTCAATTCCTAATTCATAAGATACGCTTCCTGTTACCGTGAAATATTTTGGTTGATAAAGCAAACCAACATCAACTCCTCTTTTATCGGGCGAATTATAATGAACAATTTTATAGTTATAAGGTTTTAATGCGGGAGTATTAACTAAATCTTCCAGTACATCAATGTTTTCAATCTCCGAAACACCGATTATTGCGGGTGCGTCTTTCGTCAGGTCATAACCAATTTGAGAGATAACCTCCGCAAGCATATCTAATTTAATCAGATAACGATCGGGCGTCCATCTGTTTCGGCCTTCAGGAGTAAATTCCTCATCCCTTACATTCTCTGTATTAATCGTATCAAAAAGATTTTCAAGATTATAAAATGCAATACAACCCACTTTATAATTCTTTTCCTGAGCATTTATATTTAAGATTGACAATAAAAATAAACTAATAAAAATGCCTTTGGCACAAAAAAGTAGTGTTAATCTTTTTTTGGTAATAGAGTTTTTCATTTCCTGAATTCTTAATTTTCAAATATTTTTTTCGCAAAAGTAAATATAAATTTTATTATCTGAAATTTTTCTGACGCAGATTACCGCAGGTAAACGCAGATAAAATCATAATAAATCCGCGAAAATCAGCGTCTAAAAAAAAGAAATATGGATAAAAATATTTTCTATTTATTCTAAACTTGATTTTATTAAAAATTATGTACTTTTGCCTTCTTATAAAATTTTTATACTTTATATAAGTTAAATAATAAGCGTAGGAAAAAATTAAACATAATAATATATAAATGAAAAAACTCGGTTTTACGTTTCTAATTATAATATTTTTTGTTTTTAATGTTGTATCACAAATAGATACAACCTTGACAAAAAAAGAAGTTCGGGATGTTCCGGTAATATCAATTTCGGCCGCTGAACTTGAGAATGATGAAGATATGCAGGATATTTCCAGTTTATTATCATCATCAAACGATATTTTCGTATCCACTGCCGGATATACATTTGGCAGGGCACGTTTCCGAATCAGGGGCTTAAATACTGAAAACACAAGTGTTTTGATGAATGGAATCCCAATGAATAATATAGAATCAGGCCGGGTCTTCTGGTCGGTTTGGGGAGGACTAAATGATGCTACCCGCAATAAAGATATTAAAACGGGCATTACATCGTCTAAACTTTGTTTTGGAGGAATTGGCGGGGTAACGGATATCAGTATCAGAGCCTCAAGTTATTCAAAAGGAATGAAATTAACCTATTCTTCGTCAAACAGAAGTTACAAAAATAGAATAATGTACACCATGTCAACCGGAATGATGGATAACAATTGGGCAGTAACTTTTTCCGGTTCACGAAGATGGGCAAACGAAGGTTATATAAAAGGAACTTTTTATAATGCATATAGCTTTTTCTTGTCATTAGAAAAAAAGTTAAACGATTCTCATAGTTTTGGATTGATTGGCTTTACGACACCTAACGAACGCGGCAAACAAGGTGCTTCTACTCAGGAAGCTTATGACCTGGCCGGAACAAATTTTTATAATCCTTATTGGGGATACCAAAATGGGGAAATTCGAAATTCAAGGGTTAGCTATTATGAAACTCCCATGGTGATCGGGAGCCATTATTGGACAATTGATAACAGTTCGAAGTTAACTTCATCGATTTATTATTCTCATGGTTTAGGTGGTTCAACTGCTTTGGATTGGGGTGATGCTAATGATCCCAGGCCGGATTATTACAGGAATCTACCAAGTTTTTCTGAGGAGGATGGATATGAGGAAGAGTATAGTGAAGCTATGTCGAGATGGAGTACAGAGGCAGGCCGGCAAGTGAATTGGGATGCTTTCTACTTTGCCAACAGAAAAAACCTTTTTCCAGTTCTTGATGCTAACGGAATCGAAGGAAATACCGTAATCGGGAACAGAGCAAAATTCCGTATTGAAGAAAGACGTAACGACCACAGTCATTTAGGTTTTAACTCGGTTTATAATAAAGATGTGAATGAACATCTTGATATTACGGGAGGAGTGAATTTATCATGGTTTCAGGGCTATCATTTTAAAATCCTGAATGATTTGCTTGGTGCAGATTTTATGGTTGATGTTGATAAATATTCAGAGGATTCAACTGCAATGCAAAATGATATTCGCACACCAAACAGAATTATTACAAAAGGCGACAGGTTCGGATATGATTATACTTTAAATGTAAATAAATATGAAGTTTTCGGACAAAGCGAATTCACATATAATATGATTGATTTTTATATCGGAGCTAATGTGTCGAAAACTCAATTCTGGAGAACCGGTAAAATGCAAAACGGAAAATTTCAGGACTCTTCACTCGGTGATTCCGAAAAACAAAATTTCACTGATTTTGGATTAAAAGCTGGTCTTACTTATAAAATAAACGGCAGGAATTTTGTAAATGCAAATGCAGCCTATATTACAAGGGCTCCTTATGTAAGAAATGCTTATGTTTCACCTCGTACAAGAGATGATATTATTAAAGATTTAAAGAGCGAAAAAATCACTTCAGGAGACATCAGCTATATTTTCAGGTCTCCATTTTTGAAATCAAGACTAACATTTTATTATGCTGAATTTAAAGATCAAACATGGGTAAGAGGAATATTCTTTGATGATCTTCATGTATTTGGAAACTATATTTTAAAGGGCTTAAACACAAAAAGCATGGGTATGGAACTTGGCCTTGAAGTAAAAACAACACCAACTCTTACGCTTACAGGTGTTGCTTCTTTGGGACAATTTATTTATTCCTCAAATCCAAATGCCTCTATTTCGGAAGATGATAATGCTGAATTGGTTATAGAAAATCAAACAATTTATTTTGATAATAGGCCTCAGGGTGGAATGCCGCAAACCGCGCTTTCACTCGGTGCAAAATATTTTTCACCAAAATACTGGTTTGCCGGTATAAGTTGGAATTATTATGATGAAGCTTACCTGACAATGTTTCCTGGTAGAAGAACTACAGAAGCTGTTGCCGGCATGGATATTAATAGCCCTTTATGGAATGAAACCCTTGATCAGGAAAAACTTCCCGATAATTTCACCTTCGATCTTTTTGTGGGAAAATCATGGAAAATTGATAAATATTATATTTCTGTGAATTTAAGCGTTAATAATCTTTTAAATAATAAAGACATTATTAGTAATGGTTACGAACAATATCGCTTTACATCAGCGGATGTTGATAAATTCCCACCAAAATATTATTATATGTATGGACGTCAATATTTTCTGAACATCAGCTTCAGAATGTAAATAAAAATTAATTATAAATTTGAAATAAATAAACATAAAATATTCATGAAAAAAGCAAATAACATTTTCGCAGGTTTTTTAGCTGCACTTTCAATGGTGATTGTATTAAGTGGTTGCGTTAAAAACGATTATGATGATCCACCGTCAAGTTCAGTTCCTTTTGATCCAACTAAAATTTTAACTATTCAAGAGGTTAAACAAATTTTTGCCGATAGTGGAGAATATAAATTTAATGATATCTATTCGGTATATGCAACGGTTACTATGGATGATGCACTCGGAAACATCTATAAAAGTGCTTACGTACAGGATAATAATGAAGGTATTGATTTGTACCTGAATGCATCAGGATTATATCAGGGTGATTCCATAAGGATAATGTTGAAAGGCTCAATGGTTTCAATGTATCATGAATTGATGCAAATTCAGGATTTGCATGTTGATTCAAGTATTGTTAAACTGAAAACACTGGTTAATATAGAACCAAAATTAGTTACAATTGCTGATATTTATACAGGAGAATATCAATCTAAAATAATTAAATTGGAAGGTGTTCAATTTGTTCAAGGCGATTTGGGAAAAACTTATGCTGACGCTGTGGGACTTCAATCGGAAAACAGAACATTGGAAACCTGTGATGGAAGTACAATAATCGTTCGTACAAGTGGTTATGCCACATTTGCAGGCGAAAAACTTCCCACCGGAAAAGGTTCAATAATTGCAATTGCAAGTGTTTATGATAGTGATATGCAGCTTGTTATTAGAAGAATGAGCGAAGTAAACCTTACAGGCGAAAGATGTGATGGCGGCGATATAACTCCTGTTGATGAAATACATGAGTATTTTGATGGTGCAACTCCCTATGAAGATATTGCCATCGAAGGATGGTATAATATTATTCAAGAAGGTAACAGAAAATGGCAAGGTAAAGAATTTAACACAGACAAATATGCACAGGCTACCGGGTATAATTCAGAGTTGAGTGAAATGATCACATGGTTAATTACACCACCGGTAAAAATGGATGAAGCGAAAATTCTTACTTTCGTTAGTGCAAAAGCGTATTGGGAACATACATCAGATGATCCGTTTACTATTTGGGCATCAACCGATTTTGACGGATTAGATGTAACAGCAGCGACATGGACACAATTAAGTGCTAATATTCCCGATGAAAACAGTCCTGATAATGATTGGATTGAATCAGGAGACGTTGATCTTTCAGGATTTTCCGAAAATGTTTTTATTGCCTTTAAATATGTAGGAAGTGATACTGAGTCAACAAGTTTCAGAATCGATGATGTTGTGGTTTCTACTTCAGGCGGTGGCGGCGGAGAAGGAGTGACTTCAATTGATGAAAACTTCCAAACCCAGGTTAATTACGAAGACATTAATATTTCGGGATGGTTGAATCTTAACGAAATTGGAAGCAGAAAATGGCAGGGAAAAGAATTTGAGTCTGAAATATATGCTCAGGCAACTTCTTACAATTCAGGTGAAGAAAATGTTAGCTGGTTGATTACACCAAAAATAGCTCTTGATGAAATGAATAGTCCTAAATTTTCTTTCGAAAGTGCTATGGCTTATTGGGTACATGATGGTTTCAGCGTTCTTATTTCAACCGATTTTGACGGTTCGGATCTGACTGCGGCAACATGGACACCATTAGATTGTATTATTGCAGGCCAAAACGATCCTGATCATGAATGGATTAACTCAGGAGTAATTGATCTTTCATCTTATTCAGGATATGCATACATAGGATTTAAGTATGAAGGGAGTGATCCTAGCCAAACTACATCTTATAGGGTTGATAATGTGCTTCTTGTTGATGAATAACAGATAAATTTTTAGTTTAATTTTCTGATGAAACTTGAAATTAGTCCCAAGTGCTTGGGACTAATTTCTATTTTCAATCCATTTTTAATGTTTCTACAAAGTCCCAAATATTTTTGTGAATAATACCCTGGGGATGATAAACCTTAATGTCATCCATTGAAATAAGATACTAATATTCTGCAAAAATAAATAATCTATTTGATTATATTCAAAAATTACTTCTTGTATTGATGCATATTTGATTACAATCAAATACAAACTTTTGCGTCTTGGCGACTTTGCGAGAGATTTGATTTTTTTATGTTTTAAGACTGGACTCAATCATAATAATCTAACGAAGCGAAGCAAGCGACACGAAGTTAGCCCGCATGGGTCCGCATGGATAAATCTGCGTCCCAATTTTTGTTTGCTGCAAAGCCGCAATATAATAATAGTATATTGGAAAAAATCAGAATGAAATAACAATTTCGTTGTGATTTATTCGTTTCTTTTTATTAATTATTTAAAAAAATAAAGTGTCAGATAGTTTAGTAATAATTCCAACATTTAACGAAAAGGAGAACATTGAGAAAATCATCCGAAAAGTTTTTTCTCTTGAGAAAGAATTTGATATTCTCGTTGTGGAAGATAATTCTCCTGATGGAACTGCCAAAATTGTTAAAAACCTTATCAAAGTATTCCCAAAACGTTTGTTTATTAAAGAACGAAAAGGAAAACTTGGCCTCGGAACAGCTTATATTGCCGGATTCAAATGGGCGTTGGAAAAAAATTACGAATTCATATATGAAATGGATGCCGATTTTTCACATAATCCGGATGATTTATTGCGACTCTATGATGCCTGTAAAAACGGAAACGGAGATCTTGCAATAGGTTCAAGATATATAACCGGTGTGAACGTAGTAAATTGGCCTATGGGCAGGGTATTGATGTCATATTTTGCATCAACTTATGTTAGGATGATAACAAGAATGAAGGTAAGGGATACTACTGCCGGCTTTAAATGTTACAGAAGTAAAGTTCTAAGAACAATTGATCTTGACAAGATTAAATTTACGGGTTATGCTTTTCAAATAGAAATGAAATTCACAGCATGGAAATTAGGTTTCAATGTAATTGAAGTTCCAATAATTTTCACCGATCGCACTGAGGGCACCTCAAAAATGAATAAAAGTATTTTCAAAGAAGCCATTTTCGGAGTTATCGACCTGAGATATAGAAGCATATTAAATCGAATTAAACCTAATAAGGTAGCATAACAGTTTTAATAAACTGATTAGTTACATTTAGTTTCACAAAACTAAACAATGGATAATAGATTTTTCATCATTAATGCAAATATTGTTAACGAAGGAGAGATTTTTTTTGGTGATGTCTTAATCGAAGATAGAATTATTTCAAAAATTTTTCGCAGAAAGAAGGATTCAAATATTTCTCATAAAGCTAAGGATATTAAGATAGTTGATGCGAAGAATAATTATCTTTTTCCCGGCTTAATTGACGATCAGGTGCATTTTCGGGAACCGGGATTAACTCATAAAGCCGATATTTCTACGGAGAGCAAAGCTGCTGTTGCCGGAGGAATTACTTCATTCATGGAAATGCCGAACACAATTCCACCCGCTGTTAATCAGGAATTGTTAGAAGACAAATATAAATTAGCTTCCGAAAAATCTCTCGCAAATTATTCTTTTTATTTAGGAGCAACCAATGATAATTTAGATGAATTATTAAAAACCGATCCAAAGAAAGTTTGTGGTTTGAAGGTTTTTATGGGTTCTTCAACCGGAAATATGCTGGTTGATGATCCTTATGCTTTGGATAATATTTTTTCAAAATCGAAATTATTAATTGCTACTCATTCGGAGGATGAAACGATTATTCAGAAGAATATAAAAAAGTACAGAGAAAAATTTGCAGAAAATGTCCCGATAGAAATGCATCCGAAAATAAGAAGCGAAGAAGCTTGTTATAAATCTTCCTCTTTTGCTGTTGAACTTGCAAAAAAACATTCTTCAAGATTACATATCCTGCATTTATCAACTGCCAAAGAACTCAATTTGTTTGATAATTCTATTCCATTAAAAGATAAATTGATCACTTCCGAGGTTTGCGTTCATCATTTATGGTTTAACGAAAATGATTATAAAAAATATGGAAACAGAATAAAATGGAATCCGGCAATTAAAACAGCCCTCGATCAAAAAGCACTTTTCGATGGAGTTTTAGATAATAAAATTGATGTGATTGCAACCGATCATGCACCACATACTTTGACCGAGAAAAACAATACATATTTTAGAGCTGCCTCAGGTGGGCCATTGGTTCAACATTTATTGCCTTCAATGCTTGATTTTTATCACAAAGGAATGATCAGTCTCGAAAAAATTATTGATAAAATGTGCCATTCTCCGGCGATTTGTTTTAAGGTTAGTAAGCGTGGTTTTATTCGTGAAGGATATTTTGCCGACCTGACAATTGTTGATTTGAATTCTCCCTGGAAAGTTGACAAATCCAATATTTTATCAAAATGTAAGTGGTCTCCTTTTGAAGGATATGTTTTTAATTCAAAAATCACTCATACTTTTGTTAATGGTCATTTAGCTTTTCGAAATGGAATTTTTGATGAAACCCAAAATGGAGAAAGATTGCTGTTTTATTGATATTGAATCCATACGAACATCCTTCGGTCGTTGGGGAAATAAAGGAAATAGGAATATGACAATTGAATGACTATTTAATGACCCACCTACACTAAAGTTTCGGCGGGCAGGCAATCAAATGACCACGGAATGACAATTAAATTACAATTAATTACAATAAATTAAAAAATGAAACTAAAAACTTTTGCAATTTTTATTTTTACTTTGATAATGCTTGGAGCATGCATAGCAGACCTCAACGAGGTTGTTGATTCCACTTATCCCGATGGTTCTAATAAAGTAGTTAAATATTATGAAAACGAAGCTGATACACAAATTCTAATCAAGGAAGTTGGTTATTATCCCGATGGCAAAAAACAATATGAGGGAGGCATTGATAAGGATAAGCGACATGGGAAATGGACATATTGGTATAAAAACGGAAACGTCTGGAGCGAAGGCTCATTTAATCACGGGCTTAATGATGGATTGCGAACAGCTTACCATGAAAATGGGAAGGTTTATTACCAAGGCGAATACGATGACGGAAAAAGAGTAGGTAAATGGAAATTCTATGATGATGTAGGAGAATTTGTTAAAGAAATTGAATATTAGATGAGTTCAGGATAAAAGCTTAAGTTTTTGGGCTAAAGCCCGCTAATTGTCTGACTTTCAATAACCCCACCCTTAAGGGTGGGGTTAGTTATAACCTTGTTACTCTGGGCTTTAGCCCGAACTATTAAATTGTCCATACCTTTTAATACTGAACACTTAGATTTAATTGTAAATCTATACTTAATATTAAATCAAAAAATGAAAAAATTTATTCAAGTATTTATTTATTTTCTTTCCAAAGTATAATAAACAGTTCAAGTTCAAGTTCTAAATCCTCACGAATTATTTTTCTTAACAGGCCTATTGGCAAATCATGGTTTTATGCACGGGAACAGTGACAATACGGCCATCGGGATGTTTTAAGCGATAGTGAGAGCCATTAATTCGGATAACAACAAAACCTAAAGCCTGCAGAAATTTTAAAAATGCTTTCCCTGAAATAACTGGTAAATGAGGCATGATAATAATTTTAGATTGCAGTTGTTCTTAATGGTACTTGCATTTCTCTAAAACCAACAAAACGGTTTACTTCTAAGTCCTTTTCTTTTTCTTCCTCAATACACATATCAATTACTTCTCTTATGTTTTCCAAAGCATCGTCAATAGTTTTCCCATAAGAATGACAAGCTTTAAAAACAGGACAACTTACGATGTAATAATTATCTTCGTCCTGTTCGACAAGAATCGGGAGATGTAATGTTTTTGTTTCAGATAATTTCATAATAGATAAACTTGATACATGGTTTAAATATATTTACTTATTACAAAGGTACAATAAATAATAATTTCCGACACTAATTTTTTACATAGCCTAATTAATTTGAACTCAATAACACCAAGTAATTTAGTCAATACAAAAATTGTAATAAACAATATTAAATCATCAATCTAAAATCTTGCAAAAACTTCCCTTCCTCCAAAAGTCCAAGTTCTGCAAGTTTTTCTAAGCTTGGAACACCTTCTTTATTCCAACCGCGAATTTTGTAATATTCGTCAAGAAGCGGCTCAAATTCAATTTTATATCCTTTTGAAAGTCCATGTTGAAGAGGTTGGTCTAATAGCCTTTTGGGCAGAGTGTCGTCCATACGGGATTTTCCTTCTCTAAGGTTAAATAATTTCTCGATTGTCCAGATTCTTTCACCGGTTTTCAAGAGAGAATTTCCATCCATTTCAATTCCTGTGACTGTGGATAAAAGTTGAGCATAAAGATCGGGAGAAAGGGCAAATGAAGTAAACAGACAAGCGATCATTGAATCAATTGTTGCTGTCAGGTCCTGATACAATTTGTTTAATCCTGATTTACCTTTTGATTGAAATCTATTGATTGCAAACGGAGTAGCCAATGCTTCTGTGCTGATCAGGTAGGAGCGAAGATGACAGCCACCTCTGTTATTTGTTGCAAGAGCAATGCTCATTCCATGAAATCCTCTTGGGTCATAAGCCGGTAATTCCAATCCTTTTACATGCATAGCAATTTCGGGATGGCCGTATTTCTCAGCTAAAAATGCGCTACCCATCCCCAGTTCTTTACCAAAACCTTCAGCTTTTCCGATCAATTCGCTAAATATGACAATTGCTTCAGAATCACCAAATTTTAGATCACGTCCAAGCAATTCCTTGATCTGTTTGTAAGTTTCATCCGAAAAATATCCTTTTTCGGATAATTCCATGGCGCAGGCTATTGTATTTCCGGTAGATATTGTTTCAATTCCATATTCATTACAATTATAATTTGCATAAATTATTTTCTCCAGATCATCAACTCCACATAAAGCTCCGAAAGCCCATAAAGTTTCGAATTCAGGTCCTTTTCCTTCTCTCTCCGGTGTCTTTGTCAAGCGGGCACAAGCTATCGGGCAACCTGAACAGGGTTTTCTTTTAACAAAATATAATTCTTTAAAAGCTTGGGCAGAAATTGATTCCGAATCAACAAAGTAAGCTTCCTGAAAGTTTCTTGTCGGCAAAGCTCCATAACGGTTAATAACCTTAACCAGTGCCGGTGTTCCGTATTCTTTTAAAGTATCTTTTGTTAGGGGAGCTTCACCAATAAATGTTCTCCATTTTTTAATCGAATTTTTTAAAACTTCATTATTTACGAAAGGAGTATTTATATTACCATGAACAACAACAGCTTTTAATTTTTTTGATCCCATAACGGCGCCCAATCCACCACGTCCGGCAGTATGATTTTTTTCATTCATTATTCCTGCGATGCGCAATTTATTTTCACCTGATGGCCCGATACAGGCGACCCCTGCATCAGCATTTGTTTTCGATAATAAAATATCGGTAGTATTATGTGTGTTTAAACCCCAAAGTTCCGAAGCATCACGAATTTCAATTTTGGTATCTGTAATAAAAACATAGCAGGGTTTTTCTGAAATCCCTTCGATAATTAAAACATCAAAACCGGTAGATTTAAGGTCAAGCCCAAAATGTCCTCCGGCTGAGCATGCGTTAATAACTCCTGAAAGCGGCGATTTAGACACAATTGCAAAACGGCTTGTTGTTGGTGCATTGATACCTGTAAGTGGCCCGGTTGCAAAAATAAGTTTGTTTTCAGGCCCTAAAGCATCAATTTTCCCGGCAATTTCATCGAATAAAATTTTTGATCCGAGTCCCCTGCCTCCAATATAATCAATAAGGGTTTTCTCGGGTATTTCTTCTGTTTTATATGAATTTGTACTTAGGTTAATTCTAAGTAAACGACCATGATATCCACCTTGTAAAGTCTTCATGTTTTTTTTGTAGTTAATATATTTTTAATTGATTGCATTATTGGAAAAAAGATATTGAAATTGGAAATTAGAAATTGGAAATTCAGGAGAAGTCCAAATTTCCAATTTCTAATTTCAAGTTTCATTTATTAATATTTCTAAAATTCTTTATGTTTTCTATACTCTTTAAATTTACATTCCTGGCAATGACGATTGCTTTCTTCACGTAAATCGACTCGTAATTTACTTGTGTTATTGAACGGACAAATTGTGCAGGGGATTACTCCGGCATCAATCCAGTCATCTGTTGCATATTTTAACCACTGCATTGAAGATATGATTGTTAATGGTTTGCTTGTACCTAACCTGAAAAGTTTGGGAGTTTGTAAAGCTTTTTCGGCTGCACCCGCATAAATTAATCTCATGGCTGTCATTGCATCGGAAATTCCTCCGGCTGCTTTTACCCCCATATCCGGCCCGACAACTTCTCTCATAATCCTAATATGTTCGGGAGTAGCACCATAAGCATCCATTCCGGTTGAATTTTTTATAAAATCAGCATTTGAAATCGACACAATTTCAGAAACTTTATATAATTCATCAACTGTGAGTTCCGATGATCTAATAATAACTTTAACAAGTTCGCCATCAGATGCCTCACAAACAGCATTGATTTCTTCAAGAGTATATTCAGGTTCTTTTTTGAAACGTCCGACGTTTATAACCATATCAAGTTCAATCATTCCCTTGCCATCACCCCTAATTTCCCGACTCTTTTTGACAGTATGAGCCGTTAATTCGGCTTTTGTATTTATATCGACTTTACCAAGTGGAAAATCAATTACATAACACTCTTTAATCTTTGTTCCCTTTAAAAGTGTAGGTAAAATATCTGATCCCTCAACCGGATTTACACAAATCGATGCACAATTATAGGTTTTTGCCCAATCAACCATTTTAGTTATTTTTGGAGATTGTGTATCAGCACTTAAATCGGTTACATCAAGGAATGAAGCAATTCGTTCAGGAGTGAAATCCTGAATAATTTTTTTCATTTTATCTTTGGAAAACTCAACAAGCGGGGTGCGGATTGTGTTTTTCTTTTCCATTATATTTTTTATTAATTATTAAAATAAAGTTTTTTTACAAAGATTTAAATAATTGTAAAATACAAAATTAATGAGAAAAATTTGAAATATAACGAATAATTAAATTATTTGGAAAAATTGTTATACCTGCCTATGCAGAAACGGCTACGTGTAGGCAGGTTATTAAATTGTTATATTGTTGTTAATCAATCATTAATTCTCGATCATTAACACTCATTAATTAGTGTCCGTCAATAAAGTTTCAATATTTATTTTATAAAACCGTTAAAACGGTTAAATGTTTTGTGTTTCATTAGTAGGGGGCTGTCTCATTAATCATTGTTTAAAATTACTATTTTCCCAATTCAGTCAATTAAAAATCTCAATAGATTTATTTGGGATTTGTGTGTTTTTAATATTCTAGTTTGTGTTAGGTCATCTTTTTTTGTTTTATAAACATTTATTACATGTATTATGTTTTATAAGGCTTTTTTTAAGCTGCTTTTGATTTTATTATTTGTATTTTTCTGAGATTGTGACTTATACTTAAAAAGCCCAGTTCAATTTCGGCTTTTTGGATTCCTTTTAGCCTAACCCTACTATAGCCCTGATTAAACTTAATGTCACCAAAAACAGTTTCAACATCGTAAGCTCTTTGTTTACACAGTTTTTTACCTTTTTCAGAGATAAGGTTATCACGTGCATATGCTTTGTATTTTTCCAATTCTTCCCTAAGTTGTATACTCCGATTTCCTTTTGCTTTCGTGCATTTTTCTTTTAATTTGCAATCACTACAATCACTACAGTTGTATATTTTTATTCTGGTTCTGTACCCGTTTTCAGTTGTAATCTCTGTTTGCTGAAAGAAATGTAATTGTTTTCCGGCAGGACAAATAAAAATATCTTTTTCCAGATCATAAATCATATTGTCTTTATGGAAAGGATTTTTGTTCTTTCCCGTTATGTCCCTATAAAAACTGTTGTATTTTAAATAATTATCAATTTGGTTTTCTTCCAGTGCCTGATAATTTTCCTCACTCCCATAAGCTGCATCTCCGATGAAAGTTTTTGGAATATATTTCTCACCTCTATCCAGTATTTTTTTAAGATGCTTTTTGAATGTTGGTGTGTCCGATCCATTAGGGCGTACAGAATAGTTTACTACAAACTGGTTTTCGGTACTAATTTGCTGATTGTAGCCCGCCCTAAGTTCGTCGGTGCCTTTCATACGCATGAATGTCGCATCCTTGTCTGTCTTGCTGAATGAATTTCTTTTCCCAAGAACTTGTTCCTGTTTTTCATATCCCTGTAGCTTTTCCGTTTTCTTTTCCAGCTTTTTTACCTTGCTCTTCAGTGTTCTTTTCTTCTTCTTTTCTGTTTTTTCTTCCAATTCTTTATTTAGTTTTTCTGTAAGTTCTTTAAGTTTGCTACTGTCTATATTTTTTCCTTCACCAAGTTCTTCCAAGCTTTTTTTCCCATATTCGTTATCTTCCTGCTGATTTGTCTTGTCTATCTCACTAAGCAATTCCTTTACACTTTGAATTAATTGGGCTTTGTAACGTTGGACATTCTTTTTCCAAACATAGGTATACTTTCCGGCATCGGCTTTGATTTTCGTTCCGTCTACAAAATAATTTTCAAATTTTATATAACCATTATCATGTAGAAAATCCAGTACATGAGTAAATACATCCTCCAGGATATCTTTAAAATAGAAGCTCCGAAAACGGTTGATTGTATTATGATCAGGTGTTTGCATGCCAGATATCCACATGTAAGTAATGTCCTGCTTCAATGCTTTTTCAATCTTCCTGCTAGTATATAACTTTGTCGCATATGAATAAATGATAACCTTCATCATCATGCGTGGATGGTAAGGTGGCTGTCCAACATTATTGAAAGCTTTTGCAAATACTTCCCATGAAATATCATCAATCACCGAATTGACGATTCGGACTAAATGACCCTCTGGTATCATCTCACTTATGTCAAGTGGAAGAATGGGAAGTTGTTGTTGATTATATCTCTTGAATGATTTTCTTCTCATACTATTTATAATATATAAGTTTCACCTTACAAAGATAGTAAATTATTGAATACCACGCAATTGTTTTATGTGAAACATATTAAATACCTAATATTCAGCGTCTTACCCATATTGCAACTATTTGTGTAGCTGTTATTTAAGGCTTTATAACTTTGTTAATAACTTTTTTTAGATTTCAATTGTTGTTAATATTGATTTTATCAGGACTTAATGAGACAGCCCCCTGCAAAACATACAAGATTCTTATTCTTAACTGTTTTAACAGTTTTACGAATAATTCAGGTTAGAAAGCAATAGGAGTATTATAAATACTAAGAAAATCTTAAAGAGACTGTTAATAAAGCTGTTGATAATTATTTATTAAAAATAATTTTGATTTAATAAATTTTTATGTAAATTTGAAGCTGACAATTTTTTCTTTTTGAAAACCAAAAACTAATTTATCATGAAAAACATTATATTTTCTTTTATTTTTATTTTGCTGACTTGCCCGCTTTGGTCACAACAACAATCGGGTGTGTTACCACAAATGGAACAAAGGATGTGCCATCATTCCCTTATTCCACAACACATAAACTCTGATCAAGGTTCGGTGCTTTCCGGTGAAATGGATTTCAGTTTACTTAAAACACCTAACAATGAAATAGCTATCAGAGTTGATTCAGTTATTCATTTTAAAGAATCTTTTAGTACTAAAGAAATTTTCACCTACGACACCGATGGGAATATGCTAACTGATTTGTATCAATATTGGCAATTACAAGACAGCGCATGGAGAAATTCCAGTTTAGATATCTACTCATACGATAACAATTGGAATATGGTAACAAAAATTTCTCAATACTGGGACGAGGAAAACGATGAATGGATAAATTCCAGGTTATATCTCTATACTTATAATGAGAATGGGGATATGTTAGTAGATTTACAGCAATTATGGGACTTGCAAAACACCACATGGCTGAATTCCAGCTTAATAAACTGGAGCTACGATGATAACAGTAACATGTTAACTGGATTAAGACAATTCTGGGCAAACAACGTATGGGAGAATGCCTGGTTTGTAACCAAGAGTTACGATGATATCGGTAATATTCTAACATTTTCTTATCAATACGCGGAAAATGGCGAATGGATAAATGATTGGTTAGATATCTATTCTTATGATCATAATGGAAACATACTAACATATGTATTGCAAATTGGAGAAAATAGCACTTGGGTGAATTTCGTATTATACACATACACTTATGATATCAGTGGGAATAAGTTGAGTAAATTAGCTCAAGAATGGATAAATGATATATGGGTAAATAAAAGCTTATACACCTACACTTACGATTGCAACAGTAATAGACTAACATATTTAAGACAATATTGGGGAAATAATGCATGGGGAAATTCCGGAATATTCACCAACACTTATGACAATTATGGAAATATTTTAACATACTCTAATCAATATTGGATAAATGGAGAATGGATATTTGACTGGATAAGAACCTATACCTATGACCACAGTGGAAACATGCTGACATATATGAGAGAAAACTGGGGATACCCAGCATGGTTTTATAGCTCCTTAAGAACATATATTTACGATGTGAATGGAAATATGTTGACTGAATTACGTCAAAGTTTGAAAGATAGTACATGGGTGAATTATAATAAATATGAGTATATTTTCTTTGAGGGCCAAATTAATGCTACAGCTTATGATTGGGATGGAAGCAATTGGATAGAAAGCACGTATAATGAAACGTTAAGTATTTACATGGGAGGAGAAGATGTATTTTCTGCTTATGCAATTAGACTTGAACTATATTATACCAATATTTCCGGAATTGAAGACCCCCAATCCAATCCAGAAAACTCACCAATCCGCTGCTACCCAAATCCCGTAACAGATCAAATTAGTATTGAAATTGATCCGGCATGGCAGGCAAAAAATTATCGTTTGGAATTATTTAGCCAAACCGGACAAAAAGTAAAATCTTTTGAGATTTCGTCAAATATTGGCTCATCAATTATTCCAATTAAAGTGGATGATGTTCCTCCGGGATTATACCTCTTACGAATTGAGGCAGAAAAACAGATTTTTTCACAAAAGATAATTATTTCGAAATAGATGATGGATTTGGATAATTTTGTCTTTAATAAATAGAATACAGAAACTGATAACTACCGGTAGGGATTAACTTCCCGCAGATTACGCAGATTATCGCTGAAAGTTCTTCTGCGTTAATCTGCGTAATCTGCGGGAAACAAATTATATTCACATAAAAAATACCAAAACAAAGAAAAACCATTATGAAAAAAGAAACAAAAAACGAATTCAAGGTAAAAAGCGAAGACCTTTTAAAAAAAATCAAGGAACTTATTCATGAAGGCAAGGTCAGAAGGATAATAATAAAAAATGATGAGGGTAAAACCTTTATTGAAATACCCGTAACTTTTGGAATTGTCGGGGCTGTTATTATGCCGATTCTTGCTGCCGTTGGTGCAATTGCCGCCCTTGCAACTAATTTCACCATCGAAATAATAAGAAAAGACGAAAAAGAAAAATAGAATCATTTCCAGGCAATTTCAATAGGTATTTGTTCAGCTTTCTATAGCTAACAAAAAATTATTGTTAAATTGTTACATTGCTATATTGTTGAAATTAAACACTGTTTTTATAAATCAAGAGAAATTATTAAATTAATTATATTTACGCTTTTTAAATTTAACAAATCCCATTCTATGAAAAATAAAATCTTCCTTGTTATTCTGATGAGTGTTTTTGTTTGCTACCAGACAATCGCACAAACAGATATAAAACCAGATTCTGTAAAAAACAAAACATCTTCGGACTTAAATCTTTTTCCTTTAAAAACAGGCAGAATCAATCAAATGCCTTTTAATTCAATAAATTCTTTAAGCATGTTGAATCCTTCGGCATATTACCTCAAAGGAAACAGAATGTTTTATTATGGAATTGAAGCAACGGGCGATTACATTTACATTGACGGAATGCAAATAAACAATGCAAGTGATTTTCCATTCAGGAGCATTGGTTCGTATAACTTCTACGGTTTATCTTCCCCTATAAATTTTGGAAATTCATTAGCCGGGTTTATAAATATTCAATCACCTGAAATTGGTGACAAAACAGTTTTCAATATTGAAGTTAATAAGGATTTAAAAAAATATTATAATGATTATCTTCTTGAATTTAATATTGCAACACCGATAAATATTAATAAAAAAATTGCAAAAAAGAAAAATCCATCAATTTTTATTTCAGGAAGTTATTATAATACAAATAACACCGATCCTATTTGGGAAGATCAATATATGTTAAAAACTGAGGTTTTAGATGATCTGAAAAAAAATCCTGTACGTATTTCAGGTACTGGTTTTGGAATCTATCAAGAGGCCGAATATGTAAAGATGGATATGTTTACAACAAAGCAATCACCACAAAACGCAGGGAAAGATGCATTGAATCTCTATTCAAAATTAAATATTCCTCTTACAAATAACATTAAACTAACACTTGGAAATTATTCTAAGATTGAAGATTCCGATCTTTTTATTTTTGATAATGCGATTTTTAATTCATCAAATAACCCTGATCAAATTATTAAAAATTTTGATAATTATCTGAATTTTGAACATAAAATTAAAATATCAGAAGATTTGAATATTGGCTATCAGATTTTTTTCCAATACTCAAATTATCATCAAAAATTGCAGAGCAAAAAACATAAAGATGATTTTTTTAAATATGGATACCTTGGAAAATTTGACACCCATACAATAAAATCCTATGCAATTGGAGATGATACTATAACCGGAATGACTGATATATGGATACAAAACGGTTTTTTCGATACAGCTTACACCTTCCAAAATCTTAATTATAATCCTGAAGCAGCCAGAATCACCGAACTATATTATGAGTTATATCCTGATAAATGGGGTAATTATTATTATGGGGGTGGTGATGGCAATTGGATGAATAGTGCCCAGGTACAGCTTGGAGGCGGTTTATTAAACGGACAAAATCCTCATTCAGTTTATTCATTATGGAATGCTCAGGGGACACAATTTCCGGGCTATTTGGAAAATTCAGAGGAAAAAATTCGGGGGAATTTTAATTTTAACTTAGATTATAAATCACATCATTTTACGGCAGGCTTTGAATATATGAAGGAAATACAGCGTCAATACTGGATAAATCCTACAAATTTATGGGGACTTATGCGTGGCTTAACAAATTTTCATATAGAACAATTTGATGTGGAAAACCCACAATTTGTATATGATCATGGTATTTTTCAGGATACTATCTTTTATTTCAGAAAATATGATGAAGATGCACAAAGAGTCTTTGATTATAACTTAAGAAAAAAACTGGGATTACCAACCAACGGCACTGATTATATTTTAACCGACTCTTATGATATGATCAACCAAACCATAAGTTATTACGACAAAGACGGAATTATGCAGACTATTCATGTTGGCGATGAGCTTTATACACTGGATATGTTTTCACCTGATGAATTATTTAATGATGGTAATTCTTATGTTCAATATTATGGGTATGATTATACCGGAAAAAAAACAAATAATAAATCGAATCCTTACAGTTTTTTTAACGACCGAACAATTGATGCGTTTCGCCCGCTTTATTTATCGGCTTATATTCAGGATAGTTTTTCGTGGAAGAACTTTAATGTTTCAATTGGTTTAAGAATTGACAGATATGATGCCAACCAACCGGTTTTAAAAGACAAATATTTATTAATGGAGGCATACAATGCCGGTGAACTACGTGAAGGTGATGAAAATTGGGTCATTCCTGAAGATATAAGTGATGACTATTCTGTTTATGTAGATGATTGTTATCACCCGACCAGAATAATTGGATATAGAAAAAATGAAACTTGGTTTGATAGGGACGGGAATATTATTTCAGATCCCTCAATCATAGATCCTTCGGGAATAAAACCTTACCTGAAATATCCGAAATTATGGCTTAGTGATGAAGGATGGACACCGGACATGATATTCGAAGATTATGAAGCTGCTGTAAATCTTCTTCCGCAAATTAGTATAGACTATACAACTAAAGATTTTACAAATATTTATTTCACTTATAATACCTACACACAAAACCCAAGATATATTAACCGGTTCAGCCCGGAAAGATATCAATTTTTTCAAACTAATAAAAGAATATTTCCTAATCCCAACTTAAAACCACTCAGAGTGGAAAAACTAAACCTTGGTGTTAAAAGGCCAATCTACAAAACTATTTACGCTGATGTTAGTTTTCTAATGATTTACCTAAAAAACTATTATTATATTGATTATGTTTTAGGTGCATACCCTCATAATTACATAACTATTTCGAACAATAAGGAAACCATTATTAATAAAGGACTAATTGCTTCCATCAATTATTTTTCACCGAAAACTTCAGGTTTTAATTTAAGCGCATGTATTACAAAACTTTTTCCTGATAAAGAAGCTATTAATTACACAGAAATATCCGATTTGGTTGTGAACTCTTATGCAGGTTTTAATTTCGGAAATGGTCATGATTATGTTGGTCCTACTACAAGAATGAAAAATGTGCTTGAAAACTTTGGTTTAAGTATTTATTATCAATTCAGAAAAGGGACTCCTTATCCTCTTTATTATAAAGGAGATTCTTTTGAATACACACCTGATTTTAATATGGTAAATCTAAAACTTGAAAAAGGTTTTTATTTCAAAAACAAAATGGGAATAAATATTTATGTTTTGATTGAGAATTTGTTAAACAATAAAAATATTTTCTACGTTTATCCTTACACAGGGAAACCCGATGACGACGGATTCCTTGCCATGGCTTCTAATCAATCAATGATCAACCAGCATAATGATCCGGAATCATTCAGAACTCTTTACCAATTGAAATTACAAAACCCCCAACATTATGGTATTCCAAGAATAATAAGGATTGGATGTAGGTTGAGTTTTTGAGAATTTAGTGGGTAATAATTATTTTGTATTTAACTTTATATTTTTTCTCAATTTCATTGTTTAATCTGCAAATCTATGGCTTTTTTCCCTAACCTGGACAAGCCAGAATAATTCGGACGCAGATTAATATAGGATTGTTTATGATAGAAAAAACTACGTTTTTTTCTCAACAACGTTTTGTTGAACAATCATAAAAAATCAGCGCAAATCAGCGTCAAAAGAAATAGTAACATAAAATATTCTGCCAAAAAATACACGAAGATCAAAAGTAAGATACTAATCTCTTTGATGAAATTTTCAGAATAAATTTGAAGCCAAAAAGACTATTAATTTCTTTCATTTTTTATGTTAAAAAACATAGAATATTCAATAAAAAAATCCTATCTTTGCCGAATAAATAAAAACACATAAGTATTTGATTATGACAGATGAACAAAAAATAAATTTTGCTGAAAATAATTATACAGCCGACAACATTCAGGTTCTTGAAGGCCTTGAGGCAGTTCGTAAGCGGCCCGCAATGTATATTGGCGATGTTTCTACTCGGGGACTACATCATTTAGTATATGAAGTTATTGATAATTCGATTGATGAAGCTCTTGCAGGATATTGCGACAAAATAGATGTTTTTATTAACGAAGACAACTCAATTAGAGTCATTGACAACGGGCGGGGCATCCCAACCGGATTGCACGAAAAAGAAAACCGTTCGGCTTTGGAAGTTGTAATGACAGTACTTCATGCAGGAGGGAAATTCGATAAAGGATCATATAAAGTTTCAGGAGGTTTACACGGTGTTGGAGTATCGTGTGTTAACGGCCTTTCCAAATGGCTGAAAGCAAATGTCTTCAGAGAAGGCAAAATTTTCCATCAGGAATACCGTCTCGGAAAACCTGTAGAAGATGTGAAAGTTGTTGGCGAATCAACAGAGACAGGAACCGAAATAATTTTTATGCCCGATAATGAAATTTTCATAGTATCAGTTTATGATTTCGACATACTTGCAAACAGATTACATGAATTGGCCTTTCTAAATAAAGGTATCAAACTAAGCATTACTGATAAAAGAAATACAAACGAAGCCGGCGATTATTTGCAAAAATCATTTTATTCGGAAGAAGGACTTAGAGATTTTATTGATTACCTTGATTCAGCCCGCGAAAAGTTAATGCCCGACCCAATTGTTATTGAAGGTGAAAAAAATAATACTCCTGTCGAAATTGCAATGCAATACAACACTTCTTTTTCCGAGAACCTTCATTCGTATGTAAATAATATTAACACCCACGAAGGCGGGACACATTTATCGGGTTTCAGAAGAGGTTTGACAAGGACTTTGAAAAGTTATGCCGATAAATCAGGTATGCTGTCAAAATTAAAATTTGATATTAGCGGCGATGATTTTCGTGAAGGGCTTACTGCAATAATTTCAGTTAAAGTTGCCGAACCTCAATTCGAGGGACAAACAAAAACAAAACTTGGAAATTCGGAAGTTATGGGTTCAGTTGATCAAATGGTCAGCGAATCGCTTTCCAATTACCTTGAAGAACACCCCAAAGAAGCCAGAACCATTGTAAACAAAGTGATTCTTGCTGCAACAGCCCGTCATGCCGCTCGTAAGGCAAGAGAACTTGTTCAACGAAAAAATGTTCTCACCGGCTCCGGATTACCCGGAAAACTTTCCGATTGCTCCGAAAGAGACCCTGCATTATGCGAAATATATCTCGTGGAGGGCGATTCTGCGGGTGGTACTGCAAAACAAGGACGCGATAGAAAATTTCAGGCAATTCTTCCTTTAAGGGGAAAAATATTAAATGTTGAAAAAGCTATGCAACATAAAATATTTGATAGCGATGAAATCAAAAATATGTTCACGGCTATCGGGGTTACAATAGGCACTGAAGAAGACAGCAAAGCTCTAAACCTTACAAAATTGCGTTATCATAAAATTATTATTATGACTGATGCCGATGTTGATGGAAGCCATATTGCAACTTTGATTCTTACTTTCTTTTTCCGTTATATGAAAGAATTGATTGAAAGCGGATACGTTTATATCGCCACTCCTCCTCTTTATCTTATCAAAAAAGGGAAAGACCAACAATATTGCTGGAGCGAAGAAGAGAGAGAAGAAACAGTTACAAGAATGTCGCCAAATGGAAAAGATAGCGGAGTACATATTCAACGTTATAAAGGTTTGGGAGAAATGAATGCCGAACAACTTTGGGTAACAACCATGAACCCTGAAAACCGTACTCTTCGACAAGTTACTATCGAAAATTTTATGGAAGCAGACAGAGTGTTTTCAATGTTAATGGGTGATGAAGTTCCTCCTCGCCGGGAATTTATTGAGCAAAATGCGCGTTATGCCAATATTGATGCATAAAAATCAAACAAATTTGAATTAAAGCACCAAATATCAAATAATAAAAAACAAATAAATTCCAAATTTAAAAATTCAAATTCCAAACCTGTTTATTAATGGTTAAGTATTGTCATGTGAGCAATTTGTAATTTCGATATTTGCTCTTGGAAATTATCCATACGGACAAGTTTTGATATTTGATGATTGTAATTTGTATTTTTCTTGAAAAAAAACACCAATTGCAAAATTAAAGACACCAAAAAAAACTGCCCTTAAAAAAGAGATAATTTAAGGGCAGAATAACTAAAATTAACTGCGTGAGAAGTTATATATTTTGTATTTCGGTGTAAAGATATTACTGAAATTGCCATCTCACAACAACAAATCAGAATCCGGTTTGAATATTCAAGGTAATGGTATAAGTATTTCAGAAAATGGCAAACATTTTTCTAAGATCTACCTCCTTAGAAAATATCAAGAATTTCAATTTCTTTTTCTCTGAATTTAAATGTTTCTCCTTTTCTTTTTCCTTTCATTGGTATATAAAAGGGAACTAAAGTTGAAATGGCAAAATATTCTTCATTATCGTAAACAAATTTTCCTAAGCTAATTGAAACAAATATTTTTTGCTCGTTAGTAATAACTACAGCACCGAAACTTGCTTCTTTATGATCAATTGTGGGATCAATTTTGTTTAAAACAGATATTTGGTTCATTGAGTTCTCAAGTTGCTTTGCAAGCATATCTCTTTTTCTGAGTAATTGCACTCTGTATGAATCATATCTGTCTTTTGGTTGTCCATAATCATTAGCGCTTTTTTGCAATTCTTTTATGGCAATTTCAATTGCTTTTGCATTTTCGGTTTGTTTTGAAAGACATTCAGCAACTAAAGCTTTTTTTATTGACATCTTATCCACAATTATCTTTTTAATATTATAGTTATTCTTATATATATTTTTCTTTTAAAGCTTCAAATATACAACAAACGTTTTATAAAACAAAATAATTTAAGAAAATAGATTTTTTTTATTTAGTTCATTAATTTATTGAAATATTTTAGAGTTTTAAAATGGCTTAATATTAAGGTTTTAGATTGTTGACAAGATGTTTTCAAATTTGAAAAATTTTGTAAGCGTTCGGCTAAAATTTATTTTGAGATGCTGGAGGATACATTTTAGTATAGAATTCAATTTGTTTAATTCGTGTCTCTTTTAAAGTTTGCGATTTAAATTTAAAGTACTTTAATTTTTGTGAGTTCAGAGTTTGTATATTTGCAGAAGTTTTATTATTTAATCAAGAAATTTAAACAATAATATATTTTGTATGGAATTTATTGAACTTGCAAAAAACAGGTATTCATCCAGAAAATATCTTAATAAAAATATTGAAAAAGAGAAAATTTATAAGGTTTTAGAAGCTGGACGAATAGCTCCTTCAGCGGTTAATTTTCAACCTTGGCATTTTATCATAATCGAAGATGAAGCAAATCGTAAAAAACTATGGGAAACTTATAAACGGGAATGGATTAGAGAAGCACCCGTTTATATAATTATTTGTGGCGATCATAAAAAATCGTGGAAAAGAAAAAATGATGGAAAAGACCATTGCGATATTGATATTGCCATTGCAGCCGATCATATTACGCTTCAAGCCACTGAATTAGGACTTGCAACATGTTGGGTTTGTAATTTTGATAAAGAAAAATGTTCTAAAATTTTGGAATTACCTGAAAACATCGAACCAATTGTAATTTTTCCTTTAGGCTATCCTGCTGATAAAGTTGATGTTAATCGGCATAATGAACAAAGAATGAATATCAATGAAGTTGTAAGTTGGGAGGTTTTTGCTTCTAACAAATAATTGGTCAATGAATAAATAAATATAATACGTTTCTTTGCGGACTACATTTCTTAGGGAGAGTATTCTAAACGCAGAGTCGCAAAGGCGCAGAGAAAAATAATGTTACATTCTCAAATAACTGAAAATTAAATCTCTGCATCTCAGCGTCTCAGCGTTCAATTAATCAAATGTTCTAAACGTCTAACAAAAAATAAACACATGAACAAAAGAATTTCAGAAGCAATTCAGGATTCAATTGAAGTAAAACAAAAAATATTGGATGATAATATTTTGTTGGAGACTATTGAAAAAGTGGCTGAAGTTTGCACAATTTGTTTAAAAAACGGTGGAAAAATTCTGTTTTGTGGAAATGGTGGCAGTGCAGCTGATGCTCAACATCTTGCTGCTGAACTTTCAGGCCGTTTTTATTATGACAGAGACCCATTATTTGCCGAAGCACTTCACGTAAATACCTCCTACCTCACAGCCGTCGCAAATGATTATTCGTACGATGAAATATATTCCCGCCTTGTGAAAGCAAAAGGCCGTGAGGGAGATGTTATTTTTGGTATCTCAACCTCAGGAAATTCAATGAATATATTGAAAGCATTTGACACTGCAAAAAAACTAAATATGATAAGTATTGGAATGACAAATGAAAAGGGTGGAAAAATGATTAATTCCTGTGATTATTTATTAAAAATGCCTTCGTTCGACACTCCCCGCATCCAGGAAGCTCATATTTTGGTCGGGCATATAATTTGTGAATTGATTGAAAAAAATATCTTCCCGAAATGATCAATGAAGCAATAATTCTTGCAGGAGGTTTTGGAACCAGATTGAAATCAGTTGTTAACGAAGTTCCAAAATCTATGGCATTGATTAATGAAAAACCTTTTCTTGAATATCAATTGAATTATTTACATAAGTTTGGAATCAATAGAATTGTCTTTTCGGTTGGGTATAAAAATGAATTCATTCGGTCATATTTCAAAAACCAATTTAATTCGATTTCAATTACTTATGCACTGGAAAATGAACCGCTTGGAACAGGTGGAGGGATTCTTAATGCCTTCAAAGAAATTGATGGAGAGGATGCATTTGTTTTAAATGGTGATACAATGTTCGACGTAAATTTAACGGAATTTTATTCGTTTCATAAAAATCTGAATTCAAAAATTTCGCTTTCATTACGTTTTCTTGATGATGTTTCACGTTTTGGAACAGTTGAAACCGATAATGAAAATCGAATTACCGGATTTTATGAAAAGAATTTTGTAAAGGAATCAGGTTATATCAATGGAGGTATATATTTGATTAATAAGGACATATATCAGAAATTGAATTTGGGAGAAAAATTTTCAATTGAACGCGATTGCTTTGAAAAGATTTATAAAACTGAAAAATTATTTGGTTTTAAATGTGATGAATATTTTTTAGATATTGGAATTCCTGATGATTTTATTAAAGCCCAGCATGAGTTTAAGAGATTTGAAAATAGATAAAACATGGACTTTGTTTCTTGATAGAGACGGAGTTATAAATGTACGCCTTATTGATGATTATGTCAAAATTCCTGAGGATTTTACTTTTATTGAAGGAGTACCCGAAGCAATCAGAGACTTATCATCAAAATTCGGAAGAATAGTTGTTGTTACAAATCAACAGGGAATAGGTAAAGGCCTGATGACTGAAAGTGATCTGGAAAACGTTCATAATAAAATGCTTGCAGAAATAAGTAAGGTTGGTGGAAATATTGATAAGATTTATTTTTCACCTTTCAAAAAGGAAGAAAACAACATCACGAGAAAACCTCAAATTGGTATGGCTTTGCAGGCAAGAAAAGAGTTTCCGGAAATTAATTTTAAAAAATCCGTAATAATTGGTGATTCCATATCCGATATTATTTTTGGAAAAAAACTGAAAATGAAAACAGTATTTGTTTCGGATGATTTAGATTTGATCAATAAAAATTTCAGAATTATTGATTTTACGGTTAAAAGCCTTTATGAATTTTCAGAAAAAATTAACTTTTGATTTAGTTCTTAACTTGGACAAGCCGGAAAGTTTAGACAGGATTACAAGATTAACATGATAATAATAAACCGCAAATACCGCAAAGAAACGCAAAAATTTTGCGTTTTTTAGCGTGTTTAGCGGTTAATAGAAAAAATTTACGACAGAAAATAAAACTTCAAAAAATAATATTTTATAATCTGACAATCTGTGGCAAATTTGATTACCAAATATATTTAACATTTAACAAAAAAAAATTGTGTCACCAAACTTAATACTAACCGCTTTTTTAACTTACACTGTTTTATTGTTTTGTATTTCGTGGATAACTTCAAGAAAAGCAAATAATGAAACATTTTTTATCGGTAATAAAGTATCTCCCTGGTATGTCGTAGCTTATGGCATGATTGGAGCATCGCTTTCAGGTGTTACTTTTATTTCAATTCCGGGATGGGTTGGGGAAACGCAATTTTCGTATATGCTTGTTGTCTTTGGGTATTTTTTTGGTTACATTTTGATTTCAACAGTTTTATTACCCGTGTATTACAAACTAAATCTCACTTCAATCTATAGATATCTTGACAAACGCTTTGGTTTTTTTTCCTATAAAACAGGTGCATTTTATTTTCTCCTCTCCAGAATAATCGGGGCTTCGTTTAGAATGTTTCTAGTTGTTAATGTTTTACAGATGTTTGTCTTCGACCAATGGGATATTCCGTTTTGGATAACGGTTACGATTTTTATTATTCTAATCATTCTTTATACTTTCAAAGGAGGAATAAAAACAATAGTTTGGACTGATACTCTTCAAACTACCTTTATGCTTGTTGCAGTATTTCTTTCGATTTATATAATTATAAATCACCTTGGTACAAATTTTTCAGCTTTAACAAAAGAGGTAATAGATAGTAATTATTCAAATTTGTTTTTCTCCGATTGGAATGACAGGCGTTTTTTCCTAAAACAGTTTCTTAGTGGGATTTTTATTGCAGTCGTAATGACCGGCCTTGATCAGGATATGATGCAGAAAAATCTTAGCTGCCGAAATTTGAAAGATGCTCAAAAAAATGTGGTTTCGCTTGGTTTTATTCTGATTTTTGTAAACTTATTATTTCTATTTCTTGGAGCAATTTTGTTTATTTATTCTGCTCAAAAAGGAATTGAAATACCAAAAACAACCGATGATCTATTTCCTTTGATTGCATTAAAATATCTTGGCCCATTTGCCGGAATTGTTTTTATTATCGGCTTGATTTCAGCAGCATATTCAAGTGCCGATAGTGCTTTAACTGCCCTGACAACATCTTTTAGCATCGATTTTCTAAATATTAATCGAAGAAAAGATCTATCAGAAAAGCGAAAAACAAACATCAGGTATATTGTACATATTTGTATCGCAATTGTTTTACTTTTTGTCATTATCTTCTACCGGCTTATAAACGACAAAGCCATTATTGATAAATTATTTACAATTGCCGGTTATACTTATGGGCCTTTACTTGGTTTATTTGCCTTTGGATTATTTACAAAATTTTCAATTCGCGATAAATTTGTTCCTGTTATTGCAGTATTATCTCCCGTGATCTGCTATATTTTAAGCAGTAATTCCGAGCAATGGTTTAATGGATATAAATTTGGATTTGAGCTATTAATTCTCAATGGATTAATAACATTCATAGGATTGTTAATTATTTCAAAATCTAAAAATACTGACGCAGATCACCGCAGATGAACGCTGATAAAATCATAAAAAATCTACATTAATCTGCGTCTAAAATAAATCTGACTCAGATCACTACAGATAAAAATCAAAAAATATTTGCGTAAATCCGCATCTAATAAAAAATGCGAGCTAAAATTTATTTCTTATTTTTGCACTAATAATATAAATACCAATTATTACTAAGACATGATTTTATGGAAAATATAAGGTTTACAGCATTAGAAATTACATTGCATCGTAAAGTCTTAAAAGTTGAATCACCAAAAGCGAAAATTTCAGACTATTATGCTGAAATGACTTTTAATAAAAAAGTTATGAGGGAATATTTACCCGAAAAGGCTTATACAAAAGTAATTGCGTCTATAGAAAAGGGAGAGAAAATCGAGCGTAAGATTGCCGATCAAGTTGCTGCATCTTTGAAATCGTGGGCAATTAGCAAGGGAGCTACACATTATTCACATTGGTTTCATCCGTTAACCGGTTCAACTGCCGAAAAGCACGATGCTTTCATTTCCCCTTTAGATGTTTATAATGCCATTGAAGAATTTGGAGGTAATAATTTGATTCAACAGGAACCTGATGCATCAAGCTTTCCAAGTGGTGGAATTAGAAATACCTTTGAAGCAAGAGGATATACTGCATGGGATCCGACCTCTCCTGCCTTTATTCTCGACAACACTTTATGTATTCCAACTATATTTGTATCATATACCGGCGAAGCTCTTGATTATAAAACACCTTTGTTAAAAGCATTAAATGTAATTGATAAAGCGGCAGTTGATGTTTGCCGATATTTCGACAAGAATGTTAAGAAAGTAAACGCAACTCTTGGCTGGGAGCAGGAATATTTTCTAATTGATTCAGCTTTATTTTTTGCAAGGCCCGATATGGTTCTGACCGGAAGAACAGTTTTCGGCCATCCTTCAGCTAAAGATCAACAACTTTCCGATCATTATTTTGGAGTTATTCCACGTAGGGTTTTAAGTTTTATGAAAGACTTTGAAATTGAGGCTCATCGACTGGGAATTCCCGTAAAAACACGACACAACGAAGTGGCTCCAAGCCAGTTTGAATGTGCCCCTGTCTTCGAGGAAGCTAACCTTGCAGTTGATCATAATCAATTATTAATGCATATTTTATATATTGTTGCAAAAAGACATGATTTAACTGTTTTATTACATGAAAAGCCCTATGCAAATATTAACGGATCGGGTAAACACAATAATTGGTCATTGATGACTGATACTGGGATTAATTTACTCTCACCTGGAAAAACCGGACGTTCAAATCTTAGGTTTATTACTTTTTTGGTCAACATTTTGAAAGCCCTCCATACTCATGCCGACTTGATTGGTGCCAGCATTGCTACTGCCGGAAATGACAACCGACTCGGCGGACATGAAGCTCCACCGGCAATTATTTCCGCTTTTATAGGCTCCCACCTGACATCAATTCTCAACGATATCGAATCTAAAGTAAAAAATGGTAAAATTCCTAACAATACCCAATATGGATTTATTAGAGATGTTGCCAAAATTCCTGAAATACTTTTAGATAATACCGATAGAAACCGAACTTCACCATTTGCTTTTACAGGTAATAAATTTGAATTTAGAGCTGTGGGATCATCTGATACTTGTTCAAAAGCAATGATTGCCATCAATTTAATAGTTGCCGATCAGCTTGTTAAGTTTAAGGAAGATGTGGATTCATTGATTGCAGATAATATTAAAAAAGATGAAGCTATTTTCAGAATATTAAAAAGATATATTTCTGAATCTAAAGATATACGTTTCGAGGGGAACAATTATAGCCATGATTGGATTGAGGAAGCAAAATCACGTAAACTTACCAATATTGGTTCAACACCGATTGCTTTAAAATCTTTTATTAATCCGAAAACAATTGCACTTTTTGAAGAGTATAAAATATTAACAAAGAAAGAGTTATGTGCAAGATATGAAACTTATCTTGAGAATTATACAAAAAAAATTCAAATTGAATCAAGGGTTATTGGTGACCTGGCTACAAATCATATTATTCCGATTGCAATAAAATATCAAAATATTTTGATAGAAAACACTAAAGGACTCAAGGATGTTTTAGATCAGAAAACGTATGTTAAACTTTCGAAAGATCAGATTAGTACAATAAAAACAATTTCAGAGCATATTTCGGAAATTAAAAAGTTTGTTGAAGAAATGATTAACGAACGAAAGAAAGCAAATAGAATTGAGAAACCTGAAGATAAAGCTATTGCATATTCTCAAAATGTTGTAAAATATTTTGAAGAAATTCGTAGAAATATTGATAAGCTCGAAATGCTTGTTGATGACGAATTCTGGCCACTTCCCAAATATCGTGAATTATTATTTATGAAATAATTTTATTAAGCTATTTTCGTTTATATCTAAAAATTTTAAAATGAATTCAATAAATATTTTTTCGATAAAAGCTGCGATAATTCTTTTTACTTTGCTATTGAGTTTTGGATCATATTCTCAGCTAATTAACGTAATTCATATTGATAAAAACAATCCACCTGATGTTTCGGTTTATGATGGTGTTTTTTATTCTCTTCCACAAACTGTTATTAAACTGGATTTTACAATTGAATTGCGAACAAAAATTCAGGGGCCTTATTCTTATTTTTCAAAAAAATATCTTGGGGTAGATAATGTGATTGAATCAAATTCGGTGAACTATTTTATTCGTGACGTGAAAATTTCAACTTATCAACAGCCTGACCCTGATAATGTTTATTTTGTTGAAATTGATACAAAGCCTACAAAAGAGGATAGGTCGTTTTTATTGTCATTAAATGAGTCGGGATTAATAGTCAGTTCCAATAATATTTTTGAAACTATGAAGGATGAATTGGAGAGTTTTAATTGGGATATAGAGCGGAATTCATCGGATCATTACTTCGATTATTTTGCAGACTATAATCTCTACGAAAAGACAGACACCATTGTTCGCACGGTTAATATTGATACAATTACCATTAAAGATTTAACTTTTAAAAGATCAATTATAGAAAAAGATATTGAACAGAAAGCAAAAGATGCGGCAAAGTTTATTCAAAAACTAAGAGAAGATAGGATGAATCTGTTGACAGGTTACAATGAAGTTAATTATGAAAAGGGTAGTTTTGAATATATGGGTTCGGAATTGAAAAAGCTCGAAAATGATTATCTTGATTTATTTCGTGGAATCACTTTTTCCGAAACATTGAATTATAGTTTTTCTTATTCGCCTGATAGTGAAAAATATGAAGAAGTCAAAGTGCTTAAATTTTCCAATTTAAGTGGTATTTTTGATGTTTCAATTGCCGGAGGAGAAAGTATTTTTGTAAAAATAGAGAATAATGGGACAGCTCAAGCCATAAAGAATTATTTGTCAGGCCAATCTACAAATAACGGAATTCATGGTTTCTATTATCGAATTCCCGAACATGCTAAAATCTCAGTTGAATATGATAATAAGGTTTTGGCTAAAAAATCCTGCATAATAAATCAGTTGGGAGTAGTTTCGTTTCTTCCGCTTTCTAAATCAAAAATCAGATTTAATCCGAAAACGGGGGGGATTAATGAGCTTTTGATTGAATAAGAGGTTCTGAAGTTTGATTTAAATTTTATTGATAATATTATTGTTTCCAATTCACCGGGTTGTAACAAAGAAGCTGTTGACAAGGAGTTTCTGGTTGGTGCTGCTGATGATTCGGCTAATGATGATGTGGGTAATGTTAATAGACCTGAATATAAAGAATTGTTAAATCCTCCGAAAATTTATATTACTCCTCACATAGCCTGGAACACAGATATTGTGAGAAAAAGGGCCAATGATATGGTTATTGATAATGTTGAGGCCTGGCTTAAAAAAAAAACAATAAAATTGATATAGTATAAAATGAATGACAATTTTACAGCTCGGGGAATCAATAAAGCAAAGGAGCAACAATTGACTTGATAATGAAAGCAACAGGATTGTCAAAAGAAGAAATTGAAAAACTTTAAAAGGTATTTGTTTAACTTAGAATCAATTAAACAATCGCCTTTCTTATTTTTAAAAGCCTAACAATCAAATCTTCAAGTTTATCAAGTTTGAGCATATTTGCACCATCTGATTTTGCTCTGGCGGGGTTGGGGTGAGTTTCGATAAAAATTCCATCAACTCCTGTTGCGATTCCGGCTTTTGCCATGCATTCAATTAATTCGGGTTTTCCTCCTGTAACTCCTTCGACTTGATTTGGTTGTTGCAGGGAATGTGTAACATCAAGAATAACGGGGACTTTGTTTTTTTGCATTATAGGAATACTACGAAAATCAATGATCATATCCTGATAACCAAACATACTTCCTCTTTCAGTAAGCATAATGTTTGAATTACCTGCTTGCCTCACTTTTTCTACTGCAAATTTCATGGCTTCAGCCGATAAAAACTGGCCTTTTTTTATATTTACGATTTTGCCGGTTTTTGCTGCAGCTATTAATAAATCGGTTTGCCTGCAAAGAAAAGCAGGAATCTGCAAAATATCAACATATCTCGCTGCAAGAGTGGCTTCTTCGGGGCTGTGAATATCAGTCAGGACAGGAATTTTTAAACTATCTCCAATTTCCTTAATGATTTTCAGGCCTTTTTGATCTCCAATTCCCGTAAAAGAATCTGATTTTGACCTGTTTGCTTTTCGGTAGGAAGCTTTAAAAATAAAGGGGACTTTATGAGCATTACAAATCTGATTAATTTTTTCGGCGATCTCAAAAGGCATTTTTTCGTTTTCGATTACACAAGGCCCGGCTATCAAAAAAAAATTATTTGTATCAGTGTATTTAATATTGTTTATATCGCAAATCATATAAATATAATTAATTTTGTTTTCAAAAGTAAGTAATATTAGTAATCTGTAAAAAAGAAATTTAAATTTTATAAAAGAGATTTTAAAAATCAATATAAAAAGAAAAGAAATTTCTGAGTTTTACACTTTATATTTTAGCCTTTTCCCAAAAGTCGATGTTTAAGTTCAGAATGTTCATTTTCGTCCACGATAGTTATCTGGATGTGAAATCAAAAAATGCTTATCCAGAACTTGATTCGGGATAAGCATTCTTTTGACGAGCATAACGAAGAAAACGGACATTATGGACAAACACTAATTATGGCATATAAGATCGCTGATTGTTATAAGGATTTATACTTACTGTGAATCAGGAAATCTGAATATAACTATAACTATTCAATCATTCATTAATCAAGATTGTGAACAACCAAGCCACTTCTTAATTTTGGTTCGAACCAGGTTGTTTTTGGGGGCATTATATTTCCTGTATCCGCAATATCAATTAATTGTTTCATAGAAACAGGATATAAAGCAAAAGCAACTTTCATTTCACCATTATCAACCCTTCTCTTTAATTCGCCTAAGCCTCTGATGCCTCCAACGAAATCAACTCGTTTATCGGTTCTAAGGTTTTTAATTCCTAGAATATCGTCGAGAACTAATTTTGAAAGAATTGTAACATCAAGGACTCCAATCGGATCATCGTCATTATAAGTCCCTTTTTTGGCGGTCATTGAATACCATTTTCCATCAAGATACATACTGAAATTATGTAGCTTATTTGGTTTATAAATATCAGCTCCCATTTCTTTTATTTCAAATACTTTATCAAGTTTTTGAATTAATTCTTCATTGGTAAGGCCATTTAAATCAGTTACAACCCGATTGTAGTCAATTATGGTTAATTGATCGTCAGGAAAATGAACAGCCAAGAAGAAATTATATTCTTCATTGCCGGTGTGATTGGGATTATTTTTGCGTTTTTCCTGGCCAACGAGAGCTGCTGCAGCAGTACGATGATGACCGTCAGCAACATAAGTATAAGGAACTTTTGAAAAAAGATCAATAATTCGATTAATTATTTCTTTATCATCAACAACCCAAAAATGATGGCCAAAACCGTCGTCAGCAGTAAAATCATAAACGGGTTTGTTATCTTTTACAAAATCTTTTACAATATTATCAATTTCTGTAACAGCCGGGTAAGTAAAGAAAACAGGTTCCATATTTGCATTTGTAATACGAACATGTTTCATTCTGTCTTCTTCTTTGTCGGGACGAGTAAGTTCGTGTTTTTTGATTATTTCATTCAAATAATCATCAACTGCAGCACAACCAACAATACCATATTGAGTTTTCCCGTTCATGGTTTGAGCGTAAATATATAAGTTGTCGCCTTCATCCTGAACAAGATATCCTACGTTTTTGAATTTTTCGAAGTTTTCTTTTGCTTTATCATAAACCGCTTGAGAATGAATATCAATATCCTCAGGTAAATCAATTTCCGGTTTAATTATATGCAATAAGGAATATTTGTTAGTTTTTGCCTCTTCACGTGCTTCTATTGAGTTCAATACATCATAAGGCCTTGATGCTAAATCTTTAACAATTTTTTCTGGTGGTCTTAGCCCTTTAAATGCTTTTAGTATTGCCATAAAATTTTGATTTTAATTTTGCAAATATTTATTTTACTGTCTTAAAATTCGTTAGAATCTGAATTATTATTTGAATTATGATAAGAATTATGATTTGAACTGTGGTTTGAACTGTGGTTTGAATTATTATAATTAGTGTTTGGCTCTCTCGTCAAATTTCTTTGTAAAGAACTTATTAAAGCCCCAATCATCTTAGTCATCTCAATAAGTATATTCCTTGATTCTTCTTCGGCAATTTGAGAAATATATTGTCTGTTTTTTGCTAAAGTAGTAAAAATAAGGCATTCACGAACTGAGCTTTTAGCTAATTTCAAATAATGAATAAATTGACTTTTATTTCTTGATGAACCTTCTGCAATTTTGAGAGCAATTGATTGTGATGTTTCAATCAATTTTGTCTTTAAATCATGGGCTTCAGGATCAGGAAATAATTCTGTGTTATCATAAACCATTTCAATATATTCAATTGATTTGTGATAAATCCTCAAATCTTCAAATCTGAAAAATGTGTATGTTTTTTCAGTTTGGCTTTCTATTTGGTTTTCCATTTATTTAGTTTATTAGTTTACTTTAAAGGTAGTATCACCTTTTTCAATAAAATTGATAATTTGATTTGCTGATGCAATGCCGGCGTTGATATTAGCTTCGGAAGTTTGGGCACCCGATTTTTTGGGTGTAAAGAAATATCTTCCTTCAAATTTCTCAACAATTTCATCTTTGCAGTCGGGAGCAATATCAGAAATATATTTGAAATCGGGCCTGTCGGCAAATATTTTTAATAATGATTCTTCGCAAATAACTTCTTTTCTTGCAGTATTTACAAGAGTAGCATTCTTAGGCATAATTTTAAAAAGATCATAATTTATTGATCCTTTTGTCTTATCATTAGCTGGAATATGCAAGGAAATATATTGGCAGTTTTTGTAAAGTTCTTCAACTGAGTCTAAAGCTTTAACTCCATCAGCTTCAATTGCTTCTTTTGGGATAAATGGATCGAAAGCAAAAGTTTCCATTCCAAATCCTTTTGCAATTTGCGCAACATATTTTCCAACATTTCCGTAAGCATGAATTCCAAGTTTTTTGCCTCTTAATTCGGTTCCGGCTTTTCCGTTATATTGGTTTCTTGCAAGATAAACCATCATTCCGAGAGCAAGTTCGGCAACGGCATTTGAGTTTTGTCCGGGTGTGTTCATCGCTACAATTCCTTTTTCGGTAGCAGCTTCAAGGTCAATATTGTCGTATCCGGCTCCGGCTCTGACAATTATTTTAAGATTATCGGCAGCTTCGATAACTTCTCTGTTTGCTTTGTCGCTTCTTATGATTAAAGCATCAACATCCTTAACAGCTTTCACAAAATCTGATTGGTCGGCATATTTTTCAAGGAGAATAACTTCATAATTAGCTTGTTTGAAAATCTTTTTGATTTCGTTAACTGCAGCTGGTGCAAAGGGCTTTACGGTTGCTATTAATACTTTTGCCATTTCTATATTGTTTTAATTGTTAGATTAAGTTTGATATGTTTTTATTTTTTCATTTTTTCAAATTCTTTCATAGTTTCAACAAGTAGTTCTATACTTGATTTCGGCATTGCATTGTAAGTTGAAGCTCTGAAACCACCAACTGATCTGTGTCCCTTAATTCCAACCATACCTTTTGAAGAAGCAAATTCAAAAAATTCTTTTTCAAATTCTTCATAACCATCGTTCATAACAAAACAAATATTCATCAATGAACGGTCTTCTTTATTCACGGTTCCTTTGAATAATGGATTTCTATCGATTTCATCGTATAAAATACCGGCTTTTTCGATGTTGGCTTTTTCCATTGCTTCAATGCCACCATTAGCTTTGAGCCATTTCAATGTTTGAAGAGCGGCGAATATTGGTAAACAAGGAGGTGTGTTGAACATTGATTCTTTGTCAATATGTGTTTGGTAATTCAACATAGTAGGTATCTTCCTGTCAACTTTACCGAGAATATCATCTCTGATAATAACAAAAGTAACTCCGGCAGGGGCGAGGTTTTTTTGAGCACCTCCGTAGATAATTGCATATTTTGAAACATCAATTTTTCGACTGAAAATATCTGATGACATATCGGCTACCAATGGAATTCCAACTTCGAGGTCTTTTCTGATTTCGGTACCATAAATTGTATTATTGGTTGTAATATGAAAATAATCGGCATCCTGAGGAACTGTGTAATTTTTTGGGATATAATTGAAATTTTTATCTTCTGATGAAGCAACAACATCAACTTCGCCAAAAAGTTTTGCCTCTTTTATGGCTTTTTTTGCCCATGCCCCGGTGTTTAGGTATGCAGCTTTTTTGTTAAATATATTAAACGGAACCATAGCAAATTGTGTGCTTGCTCCACCGCCGAGGAATAATACTGAATATCCTTCGGGGATTTCAAGTAATTCTTTGAATAATGCAACTGCCTCATCCATAACAGCAATAAATTGTTTACTTCTGTGCGAAATTTCCATAATGGATAAATCCATATCAGCAAAATTGAGAATTGCTTCTGATGTATTTTTTATTGTAAATTCCGGTAATATTGAAGGGCCGGCATAAAAATTATGTTTTTTCATAAGTAGTTGGATTTTAGTTTGTATTATTTTGTTAGATAATATTAAAAAATTAAAAAAGCAAAGTTAGAAATATTTTTATAAAACATTGAAATTTCTTAGATGATAATTGAAATTATTTTTTTATCATGTTAATCTTATAATCATGTCTTGATTTTTCCTGCTTGTCAAGCTTAGGTTTAAATAAAAAAGCAGCACAAAATCATCGTTTTGTACTGCTTTGTATGTTATTTTAATAAGTTTTACTAAGCCTGAGCTGTTGGGCCACCGCCAAGATTAAAAGGTATATGATCTTTTGCTTCTTTAATGTGGCCATGAATAGCTTCAAATTTTGATACATTTTCGTTCAAAGCTTTTAATAAACGTTTTGCATGTTGAGGTGTCAGGATTATTCTTGATTTCACTTTTGCTTTTGGGATACCCGGCATCATTGCGATAAAATCAACAATAAATTCTGAATTTGAATGAGTGATGATTGCAAGATTTGAATAAATACCTTGAGCTATCTCATCGCTAAGCTCAATATTGATCTGCTTTTTATTTGGGTTTTCAGCCATTTTAAATATTTTTTAGGGTTTTATATTCCAATGTCATAAACTTCATCAACAACTTCCGCTTCATCTTCTTTTGGTTCCGACAATGCAGCAAATTCCTCTTTTGAGCCAACAATAATATTTTTAAATTCACGTAAACCAGTACCTGCAGGTATCAAATGTCCAACTATTACATTTTCTTTCAATCCCATTAAATTGTCACGCTTTGCATTAATTGATGCCAGGGTTAAAACTTTTGTAGTTTCCTGGAATGAAGCTGCGGAGATAAAACTTGTTGTTTGAAGCGATGCTTTCGTAATACCTTGCAATACCTGTCGTGCAGTTGCAGTTTTAGCATCTCTTGATTCAATAAGTTGTTTATCTTTTCTTCTTAATAAGGAGTTTTCGTCACGTAATTTTCTGGCACTTACAATCTGCCCTGATTTAAAGTTTTCAGAATCTCCCGGGTTAATAATAACTCTTTTTCCGAAAATTTCATCATTTTCATTGAAAAAATTGATTTTATGGATAAGTTCACTTTCCAAAAATTTAGTATCACCAGGGTCTTCAACTTCCACTTTACGCATCATCTGACGAACTATTACCTCGAAATGTTTATCATTAATCTTTACACCCTGAAGTCGGTAAACTTCCTGAATTTCATTAACAATATATTCCTGAACTTTCATTGGCCCCTTGATGGCAAGGATGTCGGCAGGTGTCATAGCTCCTTCCGATAAACAAGTACCTGCTTTAACATAATCATTTTCCTGTGCAAGTATTTGTTTTGAAGTAGAAATAAGATATTTTTTTTCTTCACCTGTTTTTGAAGTAATAATTACCTCACGATTACCCCTTTTAAGTTTTTTACCAAAAGAAACAACTCCGTCTATTTCAGAAACTTTAGCAGGATCGGAAGGATTTCTTGCTTCAAATAATTCTGTAACCCGAGGCAAACCTCCGGTAATATCGCCTGATTTTCCGATAGCACGTGGAATTTTAACTAAAATGCCACCGGCTTTGATTTTTTTACCGTTTTCGACAATAATATGGGCACCAACCGGAATATCATAAGATTTAATCAGTTCGTTATCTTTAGTAAGAATTTTTATGTTTGGGTTCTTGGCTTTTTGTCGTGTTTCGACAATTACTTTTTCATGATAACCGGTTTGTTCGTCCGATTCTTCTCTGTAAGTAACACCTTTGATAATGTTTTCAAACGAAATTTTACCTGTTACATCCGAAATAATTACAGCATTATAAGGATCCCAATCACAAATTACATCATCTTTTTTAATTTCGCTTCCGTTCTTGAAATATAGATTGCTACCGTAAGGGATGTTTCCTGAGGTAATTACGATTTGAGTATTTTTATCAACAATTCTCATTTCTGCCGAACGCCCTATCACGATATCGTAAGTTTTACCTTCAGCGTTTTTATACTCAACGCATCTTAATTCATCTATTTCAAGAATACCATCATATTTGGCAAGTATTTTTGAAGAAATTGAAATATTGGAAGCTGTACCCCCTACGTGGAAAGTACGAAGGGTCAACTGTGTTCCAGGCTCTCCAATTGATTGAGCTGCAATAACACCAACTGCCTCACCTTTTTGAACCATTTTACCTGAAGCTAAGTTTCGTCCGTAACATTTACCACAAACACCTTTTTGGGCTTCACAGGTTAATACCGATCTGATCTCAACTGTTTCGATAGGTGAATCTTCAATGATATTACAAACATCTTCGGTAAATTCTTCACCACCTTTAATGACAATTTCACCTGTTTGAGGGTGATAAATATCATGAACAGAAACACGCCCGAGTATTCTATCATAAAGTGTTTCAACAATTTCTTCGTTCCTCCTAAGCACTGATGTTGATAAACCCCTTAATGTTCCACAATCTCTATCAGTGATAATTACATCTTGAGATACATCAACCAAACGACGTGTCAGGTAACCGGCATCAGCAGTTTTAAGGGCTGTATCGGCAAGACCTTTTCTCGCACCATGAGTTGAGATAAAATATTCGAGAACCGAAAGTCCTTCTTTGAAGTTTGAAAGAATTGGGTTTTCAATAATTTCACCGCCTTTTGCTGCTGATTTTTGAGGTTTTGCCATCAATCCCCTCATTCCTGAGAGCTGACGAATTTGTTCTTTTGAACCACGGGCACCCGAATCAAGCATCATAAAAACAGGATTAAAACCCTGATTATTACTTGATAATTGTTTCATTAATGTTTGAGTAAGGTGGGAGTTTGCGTGTGTCCAAATATCAATAATTTGATTATATCTTTCATTGTTAGTGATGAAACCCATGTTGTAGTTGTTCATAACCTCTTCAACTTCAGCATTTGCTTCTGCAATTAATTCTACTTTCTCCTCCGGAATTAAAACATCACCAAGATTAAATGACAGGCCTCCTTTGAAAGCCATGTTGAACCCAAGCGATTTAATATCATCAAGGAACTTAGCTGTTACATCTGTTCCTGTGTTCTTTAAAACATCACCAATAATATCTCTAAGGGCTTTTTTGGTTAATAATGAATTTATATAACCATATTCTTTTGGTACAACCTGGTTAAATAAAATTCGGCCAACAGTTGTCTCTATTTTTTTGGTTTCGTCTTTATCTTTTATTTTTACATTGATAATTGCATGTAAATCAACCTTCTTTTCATTATAGGCGATTATTACTTCTTCAGGTGAATAGAAATTATATCCTTCTCCTTTAACAGGATGATCCGGTTCACTTTTACGTGCTTTAGTAATGTAATATAAGCCTAACACCATATCCTGTGAAGGTACCATTATTGGTGCACCATTGGCAGGATTAAGAATGTTATGAGAAGCGAGCATTAAAATTTGGGTCTCAAGAATGGCTGCATTTCCGAGAGGAATATGAACTGCCATCTGGTCACCATCAAAGTCGGCATTAAAAGCCGTACAAACCAATGGATGAAGCTGAATTGCTTTTCCTTCAATTAACTTTGGTTGGAAAGCCTGAATACCAAGCCTGTGAAGGGTAGGGGCACGGTTTAACATAATTGGGTGTCCCTTTAAAATGTTTTCAACAATATCCCAAACAACCGGATCTTTACGATCTACAATTTTCTTTGCTGATTTTACGGTTTTTACAATACCTCTTTCTAATAGTTTACGGATTATGTAGGGCTTGAATAATTCTGAAGCCATATCTTTTGGTAAACCACATTCGTTGAGTTTTAGATCAGGGCCGACAACAATTACAGAACGTCCGGAATAATCAACACGTTTGCCGAGCAAGTTTTGACGGAACCGGCCTTGCTTTCCTTTCAAGCTGTCGCTTAAAGATTTCAAAGGACGATTCGATTCGGTTTTTACCGAGCTTGCTTTTCTTGAATTATCAAATAATGAATCAACGGCTTCCTGAAGCATACGTTTTTCGTTACGCATAATTACCTCCGGAGCTTTGATCTCAATTAATCTTTTTAATCGGTTGTTTCTGATTATTACTCTGCGGTATAAATCATTAAGGTCGGATGTAGCAAATCTTCCACCATCAAGAGGAACTAAAGGACGAAGTTCGGGTGGAATTACCGGAACAACTTTTACTATCATCCATTCAGGATTATTTTCGATGCGTGTTTTGGCATCTCGAAAAGCTTCAAAAACTTGTAATCGTTTTAAAGCATCGGCTTTACGTTGTTGAGATGTTTCGGTATTTGCTTTATGACGAAGCTCATAAGAGATTTTATCCAAATCTAATTTTGCTAATAGGTCATGAATAGCTTCGGCTCCCATTTTTGCAACAAATTTATCAGGATCACTATCGTCAAGGTATTGATTGTCAATTGGAAGAGAATCTGCAATTTCGAAATATTCTTCTTCGGTAAGGAAATCAAGATATTTAACACCATCGACGGCTTTAATACCAGGATTTATTACGACATATTTTTCGTAATAAATAATTGTATCGAGTTTTTTTGTTTGTAAACCAAGTAAGGCACCGATTTTATTTGGTAATGAACGGAAAAACCAAATGTGTGCAACCGGAACAACAAGATGAATGTGTCCCATTCTTTCACGGCGTACTTTCTTTTCAGTAACTTCAACTCCACAACGGTCGCAAACAATTCCTTTATATCGAATTCTTTTGTATTTTCCACAATGACATTCCCAATCTTTTATTGGTCCGAAAATTCTTTCACAAAACAATCCGTCTCTTTCGGGTTTGTAGGTTCTATAGTTGATAGTCTCGGGTTTAAGTACCTCTCCACTTGATCGTTCAAGAATAGTTTCTGGAGAAGCAAGGCTAATCATTATTTTTGAAAAAATACTTCGTACGGGATTTTCCTTTCTAAAAGCCATAAGTTGAGATTTTGCGTAAAATTGTTAAATAAATATCAATTATTTAATTGTAAAAGCTAAGTTTGTAATACAATTATTCCTCAAAAGTAATATTTAGTCCAAGTCCTCTTAATTCATTAACTAATACATTAAAAGATTCCGGAATTCCGGGAGTAGGCATGTTTTCACCTTTCACGATAGATTCATAAGCTTTGGCTCTTCCGATAACATCATCAGATTTCACTGTGAGAATTTCCTGTAGCACATTAGCAGCACCAAATGCTTCTAATGCCCAAACTTCCATTTCACCGAATCTTTGTCCGCCAAACTGTGCTTTACCTCCAAGAGGCTGTTGTGTAATCAAAGAATATGGCCCGATTGAACGAGCATGCATTTTGTCATCAACCATGTGATGAAGTTTCAGCATGTAAATATATCCAACTGTGGCGGGTTGGTCAAATTGTTCACCTGTACCACCGTCGCGTAGATAAATTCTACCATTCGGGGGAAGATTTGCTTCTTCGAGATAATCGTTTATTTGCTGAACTGATGCTCCGTCAAAAATTGGGGTAGCATAAGTTTGGTTAAGCTTTTTACCTGCCCAACCAAGAACTGTTTCGTAGATTTGTCCCAGGTTCATTCGCGATGGTACACCAAGAGGGTTAAGAACAATGTCAACAGGATCTCCGTTTTCAAGATAAGGCATATCCTCTTCTCTAACTATTCTTGCAACAATACCTTTATTTCCGTGGCGACCGGCCATTTTATCACCTACTTTTAATTTTCGTTTCTTGGCAACATATATTTTAGCCATTCGAACTATGCCGGTTGGTAGATCATCACCAATGGTTAATGTGAATTTTTCGCGATTGACTCTTCCGAGTAATTCTTTGTATTTAACATTATAATTATTGATGAGTACTTTTATCAGATTATTTTTTGCTTTATCTGTTGTCCATCTATTTGGGTTGACATTTGTATAGTCAACACTCATTAATAATTTTTGAGTGAACTTAGATTTTTTTGGAATTAATGCTTCTTTGAAAATATTGAAAACTCCTTGAGATGTTTTACCGGCCACAAAGTAATTTAATTTTTCAACAAGTTTTGTTTTTAATTCAATAGCTTTTTTGCTTAATTCCAAATCTATTTGATCAATTTCTTCTTTCTCTTTAACTTTAGATTTTCTGTCTTTTACGGCACGTGAAAAAAGTTTTTTATTAATAACCACACCTTTCATAGATGGAGGTGCTTTTAATGATGCATCTTTAACATCACCGGCTTTATCACCAAAAATTGCACGTAATAATTTTTCTTCAGGAGTTGGGTCCGACTCACCTTTAGGTGTAATTTTCCCAATTAAAATATCTCCTTCATTTACTTCGGCACCAATCCTAATTAGGCCATTTTCGTCAAGATTTTTAGTTGCTTCGGCACTTACATTGGGAATATCATTGGTTAGTTCCTCGATTCCTCGTTTTGTGTCTCTCACTTCGAGTGAGAATTCTTCGATATGCACGGAAGTGAAAATATCTTCTTTAACAACTTTTTCGGAAATAACAATTGCATCCTCAAAGTTATAACCTTTCCATGGCATGAAAGCAACCATAAGGTTTCTTCCGAGAGCTAATTCTCCGTTTTTAGTTGCGTAACCTTCACAAAGAACCTGATTTTTTGTTACCCTATCGCCTTTTTTAACAATAGGCCTTAAGTTAAACGAAGTATTTTGGTTTGTTCGGGTGAATTTAGTTAATTTATAAGTTTTAACATCATCCTCGAAACTAATAATTTTATCGATTTCACTTCTTTCGTATTTGATAACAATTTTATTGGCATCGACATATTCAACAATGCCATCGTTTTCAGCTTCTATCAAAGTTCTTGAATCTCTTGCAACACCGACTTCAACACCTGTTCCAACTATTGGTGCTTCAGCATTTAGTAATGGTACGGCTTGTCGCATCATGTTTGATCCCATCAAGGCACGGTTGGCATCATCGTGTTCGAGGAAAGGAATCAATGAGGCGGCTATTGAAGAAATTTGGTTTGGTGCGATATCTATAAGGTCAACTTTTTCCTTTTCAATTATTGGATAGTCGGCCAGATATCTTACTTTTACTTTATCTCTGACAAAGCTACCATCATCATTTAACAGAGTGTTTGCCTGAGCAATAATTTTGTTTTCTTCTTCTTCGGCACTTAAATAAATAGGTTTTGCTCCTAAATCAACCTGACCTTCATTAACATTATGATATGGAGTTTCAATAAAACCTAATTTATTGATCTTAGCATAAACACAAAGTGATGAAATCAAACCGATATTCGGACCTTCGGGTGTTTCTATCGTACAAAGTCTTCCGTAATGCGTATAATGTACATCACGAACTTCGAAACCTGCACGTTCACGAGACAGGCCTCCAGGACCTAAAGCGGAGACTCTTCTTTTATGAGTTAACTCAGATAATGGATTTGTTTGATCCATAAACTGAGATAATTGGTTTGTGCCGAAAAATGAATTAATTACCGATGATAATGTTTTTGCATTAATGAGGTCGGTAGGTGTAAATACTTCATTATCTCTGACATTCATTCTTTCACGTATTGTGCGTGCCATTCTGGCCAGCCCAACACCAAATTGGTTATGAAGTTGTTCTCCTACAGTCCTTACCCTACGATTACTAAGGTGGTCAATATCATCAACATCGGTTTGTGCATTAACAAGAAGAATTAAAAATTTGATGATTTCGATTATATCTTCTTTTGTTAATATTTTTGTAGTGCTTGGAGTATTGAGTCCAAGTTTTTTATTTATCCTGTAACGTCCGACATCACCGAGATCGTAACGTCTGTCTGAGAAAAATAATTTATCAATAACTCCTCTTGCAGTTTCCTCATCAGGTGGTTCGGCATTACGCAATTGACGATAAATAAATTCGACAGCTTCTTTTTCCGAGTTAGCAGGATCCTTTTGTAATGTATTGAAAATTATAGAATAGTCAACAGAATCACTTTCTTCGCTATGAATCAGAATAGTTTTTATACCGGCATCAATAATGGTTTCAATATGTTTACTTTCCAATTCTACTTCACGATCAATTAGTACTTCTGTTCGTTCAATAGATACAACTTCTCCTGTATCTTCATCAACGAAATCTTCAATCCATGATTTTAGAACCCTTGCAGCTAATTTTCGGCCAATAACTTTTTTCAGGCCGGTTTTGCTAACTTTTACTTCCTGAGCTAATCCGAAGATTTCAAGGATATCTTTATCGCTTTCAAACCCGATAGCTCTAAGCAAGGTAGTTACAGGGAGTTTCTTTTTACGGTCGATATAAGCAAACATTATGTTGTTTATATCGGTTGTAAATTCCATCCATGAACCTTTGAATGGTATAATTCGGGCTGAAAATAATGTTGTGCCATTAGCATGCAGATGTCTTCCGAAGAAAACTCCAGGTGAACGGTGAAGTTGTGATACGACAACCCTTTGGGCACCATTGATAACAAAGGTGCCTTTTGGGGTCATATAAGGTATCATACCCAGGTATACATCCTGAATTATTGTTTCGAATTCTTCATGATCGGGGTCGGTACAATAAAGCTTAAGTTTAGCTTTAAGAGGTACACTGTAAGTCAAGCCCCGTTCGATACATTCTTCTATCGAATATCTCGGCGGATCAATGAAATAATCCAAAAACTCGAGCACAAAATTATTTCTTGCATCAGTGATCGGAAAATTCTCACTGAACACTTTAAATAAGCCCTCGTTAACACGATTTTCAGGATTTGTTTCCAATTGGAAAAAATCCTGAAATGATTTTAATTGTACATCTAAGAAATCCGGAATTTCGGAATGAATCTTTGTAGATGCGAAATTGATTCTGTCGGTTTTGTATGTAGCCAAAGTAAATGTATTTTAAGTAGTTAAACGAAATAATAGTGTTACCAAATTCAGAAGTAGTTCTTTGTAAAAGAAATAAATCTTAGGTAGTCTAAATTTAGTAAATAATTTACAACCACTTAATCTTTATTTAACCTCTACTTCTGCTCCGGCTTCTTCTAATTGTTTTTGTAATGCATCAGCTTCATCTTTTGTTACACCTTCTTTAATTGGTGCAGGTGCCGAGTCAACTAATCCTTTAGCTTCTTTAAGTCCCAGGCTTGTTAATTCTTTAACAAGTTTAACAACAGCTAATTTTGATTGTCCGGCTGCTTTGATGATAACATCAAATTCTGTTTGTTCTTCTTGAACTTCTTCGCCACCACCTGCGCCAGGTGCTGCCATTACGGCTGCCGCTGCTGCCGGTTCAATTCCATATTCTTCTTTAAGAATGTTAGCTAATTCATTAACTTCTTTTACTGTTAAATTAACTAATTGTTCTGCAAAAGCTTTTAAATCTGCCATTTTATTTTAGTTTTTGATTGTTTTATATTTAATTAAAAATAAAATTAATTTTTTATTAAAAAATTTATTATGCCTTATTCAGGTCTTTCTGATAAGGTCTTGAGGATTCCGGCAAGATTTCCGCCACCAGATTGTAGTGCAGAAATAACATTTTTCGCCGGTGATTGGAGTAATCCGATGATGTCACCGATTAATTCGTTCTTAGATTTTATAGATGATAAAAATTCAAGTTGATCATCACCTAAATAAGTCATTTCTTCGACGTAAGCACCTTTAATAATAGGTTTCTCAGAAGTTTTTCTAAATTCAATAATTAGCTTAGCAGGAATGTTTCCAGCCTCAGCAAACATTAATGCAGTAGGTCCTTTTAAAGTTTCATACAAAGATTCAAAATTTTTGTCGGTTTTTTCCATCGCTTTTCTGAGCAATGAATTTTTAATAACCTGTAATCTAATATCTTTTTTGAAACATAACCTACGTAATTTAGATGTATCTACTGAATTTAAATCGGAGATATCTGTCAGGTAAAAATAATTACTATTTTTTAGCTTTTCAGCTAAAGATTCAATAATTTTTTGTTTTTCTTCTTTAATCATAGCTTTTTCTCCTACTTTTACCAGACTTTTACTGTGTTACTGATTTTGGGTCAATTTGAATTCCCGGGCTCATAGTACTTGATGCAAAAATTGATTTCACATAAGTGCCTTTTGCCGAGGATGGTTTAAGTTTGAAAATTGTTAGAATTAGTTCTGATGCATTTTCAATTAGTTTTTCTTTATCGAAAGAAATTTTTCCAACTGCAGCATGAATAATTCCGAATTTATCAACCTTAAAATCAATCTTACCAGCTTTGACTTCTTTAACGGCACTGGCAATGTCCATTGTTACTGTACCTGTTTTTGGGTTTGGCATTAATCCACGAGGTCCTAATATTCTACCCAAGGCACCAACTTTTGACATTACACTCGGCATTGTAATAACAACGTCGATGTCAGTCCAGCCGTCTTTTATTTTTTTAACATATTCGTCAAGTCCATAAAAATCAGCACCGGCTTCTTTAGCTTCATCTTCTTTTTCAGGTGTACATAAAACCAAAACACGTTTGGTTTTACCCGTACCATGTGGAAGGGTTACAATACCCCTAACCATTTGGTTGGCTTTCCGTGGATCAACTCCAAGGCGTACATCAATATCAAAAGAAGCATCGAACTTTGCATAAGATGTCTTCTTTACAATATCAATAGAATCAGATAATGAATAAATTTGAGTTCTATCAAACTTAGCTAAAGCTTCTTTTTGTTTTTTTGTCAGTTTAGCCATTTTAAGTTTTGTTAATAATTATAACTAATAAACTATTTATGTTTTTTAAAAAACAATTTTAGTTTTCAGAAAAAGGAAAATCTCCTTTCACATTTAGTCCCATACTTCTGGCAGTGCCAGCAACCATACTCATTGCAGATTTCACTGTGAAAGCATTTAAGTCAACCATTTTTGCTTCTGCAATTGTTTGAACTTGCTCCCATGTAACAGTTGCAACTTTAACTCTGTTAGGTTCGGCTGAACCTTTTTGAATTTTAGCTGCTTCCATTAACTGAACTGCAACGGGTGGAGTTTTAATGATAAAATTAAATGATTTATCTTTGTAAACAGTAATTATTACCGGAATAACTTTACCGGCACTATCCTGAGTACGTGCATTAAACTGCTTGCAAAACTCCATGATATTAACACCTTTTGCACCTAATGCAGGCCCAACTGGTGGTGATGGGTTTGCAGCTCCACCTTTGATTTGTAATTTAATTAATCCGCTTATTTCTTTAGCCATATTTTAATACTTAAAGATATATAATGAGAAAAATTCTCCTGATAACTTATTCTTTATCAACTTGCATAAATCCAAGCTCAAGGGGTGTTTTTCTACCAAAAATTTTAACCATAACTTTTAATCTTTTCTTTTCTTCGTTAATTTCTTCGATAATTCCGCTAAAACTGTTGAAGGGGCCGTCCGTAACAGTAACGGTTTCTCCAACAATGAACGGAACGTTTACCTCTTCTGCTTGTTCGGCGAGTTCGTCAACTTTTCCTAAAATCCGATTGACTTCTGCCGGACGAAGTGGATTAGGTACACCACCGGTTCCTAAAAACCCAAGTACATTAGGTATGTTTCTAATTACATAAGGTATTTCACCCGTCAGGATTGCTTCTATCAAAACATATCCGGGAAAATAATTTCGTTCTTTACTGATTTTTTTTCCTTTTCTGATCTGATAAATTCTTTCCGTCGGAATTAGAACTTGTGTAATATAATCCTTCCAACCTAAGCGATTAATTTCATTCTCAAGGTATTCTTTTACCCTTTTCTCTTTTCCGCTAATTGCCCGGACTACATACCATTTTTTTACCTGGTCGCTCATACAAAATTAAAACAGTTTTTATTCTGTTTTTGTTATCAAGTATTTAAAAATTAGATAAAACAAATATTAAAAAAGTTGATAATAATTTTCTAATATTTTTTGAAATGAAATATCCATCATATAAACAACAAGTGCTATAATTAGGGAAGCAATGGATACAACAATTGCACTGTTTTGTAATTCACTCCAAGAAGGCCATGATACTTTATGTAATAATTCATCAGAGCATTCTTTTACATAAGAAACAAGTTTAAATTTTGCCATTTTATCTAATATTTGCACGGGTGGTAGGATTTGAACCCACAGCCAATGGTTTTGGAGACCACTACTCTACCAATTGAGCTACACCCGTTTATTAAACATTTTTTAATATAATAAATGTAAAGGTTTCTAATTTAAAAAATAGAACTTTACTTGTTATTGATTTCTTATTCAATAATTTCGGTTACCTGTCCGGCTCCAACTGTTCTTCCACCTTCACGGATTGCAAATCTTAATCCTTTGTTCATTGCGATTTCAGAAATAAGCTCTACATTTATTGTGAGGTTATCACCAGGCATTACCATTTCCACTCCTTCGGGTAACATGATTTCACCTGTAACATCAGTGGTTCTGAAATAGAATTGAGGACGATATCTGTTATGGAATGGAGTGTGACGTCCACCTTCTTCTTTCTTAAGGATATAAACCTCAGCTTTGAATTTTTTATGTGGAGTTACCGAACCGGGTTTGGCAATTACCATTCCTCTACAGATTGCATTTTTATCAATTCCTCGTAAAAGAAGTCCTGCATTATCACCAGCTTCTCCTCTGTCTAATATTTTTCTGAACATTTCAACTCCGGTAACAACAGATTTGAGTTTAAGGGCACCCATACCAATTATATCAACAGCATCGCCTGAATTAATTACACCGGTTTCAATTCTTCCGGTTGCAACTGTTCCACGGCCTGTGATTGAGAATATGTCTTCGACAGGCATCAGGAATGGTTTATCAACATCTCTTTTTGGTAATGGGATCCACTCATCACAAGCTTCCATTAATTCAAAAATTTTGTCAACCCATTTTCCTTCTTTGTTTAATCCACCCAAAGCCGAACCTTGAATGATAGGAGTATTATCACCGTCGAATTTATAGAAAGAAAGAAGGTCTCTTACTTCCATATCAACTAATTCTAATAATTCATCATCGTCAACCATGTCAACTTTGCTCATAAAAACAACAATTTTAGGAACACCAACCTGACGAGCTAAAAGAATATGCTCACGAGTTTGAGGCATAGGTCCGTCAGTTGCAGCAACAACTAATATAGCACCATCCATTTGAGCAGCTCCAGTTACCATATTTTTTACGTAGTCAGCATGGCCGGGGCAATCAACATGTGCATAGTGTCTGTTGTCGGTTTCGTATTCAATGTGGGCAGTATTTATAGTAATACCTCTTTCTTTTTCTTCAGGAGCGTTGTCAATTGAATCAAATGAAGTAAAAGTAGCTAAACCTTTATCTGCAAGATTTAAAGTAATTGCAGCGGTTAATGTAGTTTTTCCATGGTCAACATGACCTATAGTACCTATATTAACATGCGGTTTTGTTCGTTCGAATTTTTCTTTTGCCATATCAAAAAATGTTTAAATTATGTGAATTTTTTTTATAATAGTTGTATTAATTAATTATGTAATTAGAGCCAATGACGAGAGTTGAACTCGTGACCCCTTCCTTACCAAGGAAGTGCTCTACCACTGAGCTACATCGGCTTTAACCTTGAGCGGAAAACGGGTCTCGAACCCGCCACCTACAGCTTGGAAGGCTGTCGCTCTACCAAATGAGCTATTTCCGCTTATTGTTAATGGAGATGGGGTTCTCCTACAAAAATTCTAATTTAATTCAGAATTTTCATTATTGTTTTTCTTCATTATTTGAAAGAACTACAATTATTTTTAAACTTTTTATTAAAAATAATTTTGTGGGGAGAGGAGGATTCGAACCTCCGAAGGCTTCGCCAACAGATTTACAGTCTGCCCCATTTGACCGCTCTGGTATCTCCCCATAAGTTTCAAATTAATGAGCCGATGAACGGACTCGAACCGCCGACCGGCTGATTACAAATCAGCTGCTCTACCAACTGAGCTACATCGGCAAAAAACTTATATATTATTTAATCCAATATATCAAATTGTGGTTTTTCACCATAAATTCCGTCGTTCCGAAATTTATTTTTTGTTTCTTACAAATTTATTATGTTAAAAATTTGAGTATTAAAGTATGGTAAAACACTCATTCTCTTCATAATATCAATGCTCATTTACAAAAAAATGACCCTTCTTAAAAAAGGTTTGCAAAAATATAAAAGTTATTTTAATTAACAAACGTTTTTTGCAATTATTTTTTAAAAATTATTGTCTTAATTTTTCTTTATGTTTTTTTAATTGTTTCTTTATGGCTTCGAGAGCATTATCGGTTGCTTCTTCGAAAGTTTTATTTTGTTTTTTTGCAAAGAGGTCGTATCCGCGTATTATTATTCTGATTTCAACAATCTTATTTTCTAAACCTTCGTTGTTGTTTAATTTTAATGTTACATCACTACCAATAATTCCATCATATCGATCTGATGTTTTTTCAATCTTATCTGTAATGAAATCAATTAATTTCTTGTCTGCTTTAAAGTGAACTGTGTTAAAATTAACTTTCATAATCTCTTTGTTTTATGCCCTGGGATGGGCGTGTTTATAAACTTTTTTTAATTTGTCGATTGAAACGTGTGTATAAATTTGCGTGGCTGATAAATTTGAATGTCCTAAAAGTTCTTTAATGGCATTCAGTTCAGCACCATTGTTCAGCAGGTGAGTAGCGAAAGTATGACGCAAAACATGAGGACTAAGCTTTTTTAAGGTTGTGATCTTTGATAAATAATTATGTACTGTTCTGTAAATTAATTTTGGATATGCTTTTCTGCCGCTTTTATTAACGAATAAATAATTATCAGTTATGTGGTTTTCAAAGTGATTGTTTTTAAGAGTAATATAGTTCAATATTAAATTATTTATATCTTTTGTAAACGGTATTATTCTTTCTTTATTACGTTTTCCGATCACTTTCATCTGACACTTTTTGAAATCAATATCTTCGATTTTGAGGTTAATCAATTCGGATAATCGAATTCCTGTTGAATATAAAATTTCTAACATTAAACAATCTCTCGTTGCTTCATAACCTTCACCAAAATCAATTTCCTCGAAAAGCATTTCCATTTTTTCTTCCTCAATGAAAACGGGAAGTTTTTTTGAGGTTTTCGGAGATAGTATTTTTAGCATGGGATTTTCACTAATTTCACCTTCTTTTATCAAAAATTTGAAAAAGGTTTTCAGGCTTGAAATTTTTCGGTTAATTGTGCGGGTTGAGATTGATTCTTCTTTGAGGCTAATAAGCCACGAACGAATTATTACTTGATCAACAAGTTTTACAGATTCAATTGCATAAATATCCTTTAAAAAAGAAAAAAATTGCTCAATATCCTTTTTATATGCTTTTAATGTGTGGGCAGAATACCGTTTCTCAAACTCTAAATACCTCTTAAACTTATCTATAGCCATCAATCAAAATTAGAAAGAAACATTTTTTCAAATATACAATAAAATTTTGAAAAAATCAAGGCCTTTCTAAAAAAAAATCAATTAATTTTCTTCGGCTTCCCTTAAGCCTTGAACATAAATAGCTTTGAGTTTTTGTTCTCTTTTAATAACAGAAGGTTTTGTGAATTTTTGTCTTTCTCTTAATTCTTTAACAACTCCTGTTTTTTCAAATTTTCTTTTGAATTTTTTTAATGCTCTGTCGATGCTTTCGCCTTCTTTTACCGGAATAATAATCATAATATATTTATATCTTTCTTTATTTTTACTTTTTTTGGGGGTGCAAAATTACAAGTTTGTTTTTATTTGCCAAAGTATTTATTTATTTTTTTTTAAATATTTTATTTAATGGCTGAACTTCAATCATTTTGCAAAGCTAATTATTTTGTAACTATTTAGCTATTATCCAAAAACTATATTTTCCCGCGCCCGCCTGAATGACAAAATCGGGCAGCAATTTCACTGATAAACGCAGATTTTTTCCCTGCCTTCGCCAAAACGGCTACATGCAGGCAGGTGCGACAATCTGCATCATCAGCGGGAGAAAAATAAATTTTACCCTTTTTTAATCACTTAACGATTATTTGATTAAATTTGGAGCAAAACTTTTGGAAAAAAATGAGGTCTATTAGTGTTTTATTAGATTGTTTTATTTTATGCGGACTTTTGTTATTATTAACCAATAATATTGTTGCTCAGGATGTTGGAGTAAATAAAGTTACAATTACTTTTATGAACTCTCCTGAGGAGTTTACTGTTGAAAAAGCTGCGTTGAAATACAATAAGGACTTTGCTTTTAGTATTCATCTTGACGATGGGCTTGATAATATTTATACTCATGCTTTTCCACTTTTACATGGAGGCCAAATCAATCAAACATATTATCCGGGTTTGAAATATACGGATGGTTGTGGAACTGATATTTTATTCACTATGAGTTCAGCAATGTTTTCTTTCAATAACGAAACGGGGCAGGATGTTCATTTTGAAGGAAATGGATATTATACTACATGGAATCAAATAATTGAGATGTATCAAAACGAATGGGGAATTTTTAATCATGCTTTATCCCCAAATTATGCATCCGATAAATATTATTCAATTGTCAGAAATCATAGTTTTGTTAAATTAAAAACACTTTCAGCAACCGAAGGTGGCATTGATATGAAAATATTTGTTGTACCGAGTGGCAATGTCGATTACACAGCTGTTGCTTTTGAAGAAGGATGCATAGCTTCTTATAATGAAGGTACCGGCCCTTTATCTAATCCCTACAGGTTCTATTATGGTGTTGATGTTACAACTATTTCTAATTGGGATACTTTGAAAATGAGGAGGATAAATCTTGTTAGTGATATTAATTTATCCGACTCGGTTGATGCAATTGCCGAAAAAAGTGTTGATGGTGCTCATTATTGGAGATCATTTTTTAGTCATTCGGTAAATAATGGAAGTTGGGGATATTCTTTCCAGAGTTTTGAGCAAAATATGACTCAAATTGAAGATGATTATGGAAAGTTCGGACTTGATAATGTTTGGATGACTACCGAAGAGGAGATACTAAACTATTTGATTTTAAATAATTTGATTGAAATAAATACGGAATTGATTGATAATACGCTTGAAATTACTTTTGATGGAGAATTACCGACAGATATTCGTTTTTACAGCTTATCGCTAATAGTTACAAGCGACGAGGAGATAACTTCAGTTGTTGTTGATGGTGGAACATCATCCTCATTTAACGGATTATATACAACCGAATCGCTTATAAATCTTAACTGGGATGGAAAAATAATTATTTCATCCTCCGAAAACGCCGAACATTATCTGAGTATTGCTGAGCAAAGTCAGCTACAACGCGATGCACTGATTGCAATGGATTATATTGAAATGTTACCAAATGGAGAAGAAAAAATATTTTTCCGAACACGATTATGTGATATACCCGGGATTATTTTTCCTGAAGGTTATTGCGATTGTGAGGCTCAGGCAAGTGATGATGTTGCAATTTGTGATGGCGATTGTACAACTTTATCGGTTACCGAAGGGGAAGAGTATATTTGGAGTACTGGAGATACAACACAAAATATTGAAGTGTGTCCCGACACTACATCAATGTATTACATAACCGTTATCAACAGTTTAGGATGCCCTGCTTCCGATAGTGTAGAGGTTACGGTTAATCCTATTCCTATGGCAGAATTTTCTTCAGATACGGTTATTTGCCAGGGAGCATGTGTTGAACTAAGTGCCTCAGGAGGAGTTTCATATTTATGGAGCACAGGAGAAGATACTTCAGATATTATTGTTTGTCCTTATACTTCAGATTCGTATTGGATAAATGTAATTAATGAATACAATTGTTTTGTGTCCGACACAATTGAAGTTGAGGTAGTTCCTTATCCTGAAAATATTTTAATACCTTATTATGATTCCATTATATGCAAATTTTCCTGTATTGATTTAATTGCTTCCGGAGGTGATATTTATTTATGGAATACAGGCGATACAATTGATACAATCAATGTTTGTCCTTTAGTTGAAACAAAGTACGTTGTAACTGCAACTATTCATCCGGGATGTTCAACTTCCGATAGTGTAATTATCGGAGTTGTTCCTTCACCTGAGATTACTCATTCGAATGATACTATAATTTGTATTGGAGAAGAAGTTATTTTAACAGCCTCGGGTGCAGACTTTTATTTGTGGAATACAGGCAGTGACAATGACAGTATTATAGTATCTCCCGACACAACAACAATTTTTACCGTTACTGGTTCTTTATGGAATAAATGTTCGAAAACCGATTCAATTATTGTTACGGTTATTCCTTTACCTGATGCACATGTTGGGCCTGATACAACAATTTGCGGTGGACAATGTGTTCAGTTAATAGCAAGTGGGGGAAAGGATTATCTTTGGAATACGGGTGACACTACTGAAAGCATAATTACTTGCCCTATTGATACAACTGAATATATTGTAACAGTTTCAGATATTTATGGTTGTTCACAAAATGATACGGCGATAATTCAAGTAAAAATAACTCCTGAATTTAGAATTGAGGGTTTATTAAATGCATATTGTGACGATACCGATACTGTTCACATGATTGGGATACCTCGGGGAGGTGTTTTCGTCGGTGACGCTGTGGTTGATACTCTTTTTATTCCTTCTTTAGTTGGAGTTGGAACAACTTCTGTTTCTTATACTTTCGATGTTCCAAATGGATGTATTTTAACAGATACTATTATTGTAGGTATTTTTCAATCTCCGGAAGTTTCTTTAGGTAATGATACTACAATATTTGATTATCAATCAATCACTCTTGATGCAGGAAGTGGTTTTGACACATATTTTTGGTCAAGCGGCCAAACAACACAAATAATTGAAGTCGATTCGAGTGGATTAGGAGCAGGTATTAAAGATATTATTGTTTATGTTACTTTAAGAGGTTGTGTTGCTGTCGATTCAATAGCAATTACTTTTAAATCAACTTCAGGAATAAATGAGGCATTAGCTTCCAAAACTAAAATTGTAATTTTCCCGAATCCATCAACAGGTATATTTACAATATTGTTTACAGAGCCTTTAAAAAATATTAATATCGAATTATATAATAATTATGGTGAAATAATTAGTGCTCAAAGTATTGATAATTTCATTGAAAAGAATTATAAAAAACAACTTGATTATTCTTCACTACCAAAAGGAATTTATTTTCTTCATTTTAATAATAAAGTAATCTCGGAATTTAAGAAATTGATTATTCGATAATAGAATTCGGCTATTGGTGAAAACGATGCTTTAGTGTTACCAGCCGTATTAATTTATTGTAAAGATATTTATAATTGTTTAATCATTTCGAATTGCTTTCCTTTTAATGGAATTGCCATTGATTGTAAAAAACCTGTTATTGATCCACAACCAAGTTCGGTATTTACAACTTTTATAGAACTATATTGGTTAAGTTTTAACGCTTCTTTAAGCAAAACAGAAGCAATCCCCCTTCTTCTATATTCTTTATTCACTGCAATTTGAGTTATATCTCCTGAATTAGGCTCAATTATACAATAACCTACTAATTCAGAATCTTTATAAGCTCCAACAATTCTAAAATCATCAGGTTTTCTGGAAATGGCTTCAAAACTATTTTGCCAGGAAGGGATAAAGTCCCAAAATTTGATCATCGGTTCACTTCTGGATAAATCCGCTTGTTGTAGATTATGTTCCAGATGTATTTCTTTTGAGCATAAACTGATATTTTCGTTTTTTTGCACAAAGTAGTTAAATTCTCTATTTACTATAAATCCAAGTTTTTTATAAACTGAAACAGCCTTTGTGTTATGCTGTAAAACTTCAAGTAAATACTGCGAAACATCGGCTTCTTTTAATAATGGTATTGAATGAGTGAATATTTTGGTCGCCAGTCCTTGTCCACGAAATTCTTTTAAAGTTCCTGTTCCTGTGTCATAAGCAGTTTTAACTCCATTAAATATACCGATTCCGTTTAAAGTAAAAGCAATTAATTTATCATATTTAAACGCACCAAATGATAACTCAGGAACAAAACCTCTACGATTTAACATGATATGTAATTCTTCTTTATTTAATTGCATTTCATAATCTCTAAATGCTTCATTAAATGCTATAAATAAAGAGTTGAAACTTATTTTCTCAAGTGATTTTATTGTTTTCATAATTATTCTGTATTTCTATTCTTTCTCATATAGCTTGTAATGTTTTGCGGCTATGGTGCATACCGCATTATTAGCAGTATTTTTGTTAATTTCCAATATCTTTAATTAGTCATCCAATTGTTTTAATTACAATTAATTGAGGCATATGTTATGAATCGCAGTTGTATGGCGTTTTTATTCATCATTTTGTCTTAGAATCAAAACTTTTCTATTACATAATAAACTGAATTATATTGGGATGAATCTTTCTTAAATGATTCAATTTCATCCAAATCGGATTTAAATAATTTCGAAATTTCTTTATTTGAATTGGCAAATATTTCTTTTTCAAGACATTTGAAATAATCATTCCACCAGATTTGTTCATCTAATACAAATGAGTCTAATATTTTGCAGTTATTATTTTCTATAAATTCGATTTTTTTATTTTGATTCCGAAACTCATCGTGAATTATAATAAATCCATTTCTTTTTAATAGTTTTAATATTCTTAAAAATCCTTTCTGAAAACCAACAACATTAAGAAGTCCTTCGGTTATAATTAAGTCATATTGATTGTTTTTAACTTTATTATCATTATCAAACAAGGAACTGTTGGAAAGAGTGACTCTATTAGAGAGGTTCAATTTTTTTACTTTTTCTCTCAAAATATCCATTGATTTTGTATCAGAATCAATAGCAGTAATTTTACCATTAAATTTTTCTGCTATCATTAGTGTTGGAACGCCAGACCCACAGCCAACATCCAATATTCTTGGATTTTCAATTATTGGAATTATTGAAATGGCTTTTGCAAGATACTTTAACAAACCATTCCTACAATTATCTTTAATTTCAAAATATTCTTTATTCATTCTCTCTCATATTTCATTCTCTTAAATGCCACACAATTTCTAAATATATACTAACCTATGCACTATATTTCTTCTTTGTCCACTGTAGTGTGTTTTGTTAATTCGCTGTTTAGTAATATATTTTCTATAACGAAATCAATATTCATTGTTTCACAAGCAAAGATATAAAAATATTCTAACTATTCAATATCCAACCATTTCATTTGTTTCTTTGTTAATCAAATAATCCCTCATTCTATCCAAATCACCAATAGATGAATTAGAAAAAGAAAATTCATTGAAATTTATCCCGAGATTTTCTAATTCGGTTTTATCGTAGTAATTAAATAAAAAAGAAATAAGATTTTCTTCATCCGATAAAGTGTTTTCCATTTGCTTTGTTTTTAAAAACTGAAGAATCCTAAGGCCATCAACCTTGTTTTGACAGGCTTTAACAAATTGATCCTGAGTTTTAAAATTTTTCCTCAGAGGCTCCCATAACTCAGTGGTGTTAAATTGGGCTTGCAAAAATGAGGTCATAGGAGTTGTAATTTCTTCGGTGAAAAGTTTTGGAAAAAGATCGAATGTTGAATTAATTTCATCAAAAAACGTATAATCATAAATCGGGTAAGATGACCAGTCTCCTTTGCTGCCTTTAATCATTGCGGGGCCTGTACCAAAAAAAACTCTATCGGAAAACCGTGCAGCCGGAAAAACTTTTTCTGAATTCCGACAAAGAATCTTACCTGTTTTACAGAGTTTTTGAAGGAAATAAAAATCCTCACCGCTTTTGTGAGGAGTAATTCCGCCAATATGACGATAGGATTTCACAGGCAAAACTATTGCCGAGCCAAGCGCCGAAAAGCTATACGGATTTTTTATTCTCCAAAGATTAATTGAGTAATATCTCATATAAATCTCATAATGCAAAATAGCACGGTTGGCAATCTCATCTTCGACAAGCCTATGATAATAAGGCACAGAAAGTGCAGTGATTCCGGGGTTAGAATTAAAATTATCAATTAGGGAAGAAAAATAATTTTCAGAAAATCGGGTGTCGGCATCAAGACTTATTATCAAATCATTTTCATCAGCCTTTTCATTGATACTATCCATGCAAACTTTTCGTGCCCATCCGACACCAAACTTTTTTCCTGTCCATCCATTTCCGTGGCTACTTTTGTCGATGATTGTGATTGGAAAATCAGTGATTCTTTTTAATAGATTGATCGTTTGCTCATTGTTTTCGCAAATGTTTTTTTTGTCCTGATCATTCCAAAAATCATCCGGCTGGTTTACACAAACAAATAGTTCGAAATTCTTGAAAGTTTGGCCACGAATATCAGAAATAATTGCAGGCATATTTTCCACCTCATTCATGGCAGGAAGAGCAATGAAGATTTTTTGGTATTTGTTCTTTGCTTTCATGTGTTTGAAGTTTATTTCCCGCAGATTACGCAGATTTTCGCTGATAGGTTATCGGCACTATTTGCGGTGGTATAGGTCTATTTTCCAATTAATATTCTGATCTCTTCGATTATTTCAAACAATTTTTCTATTTGGGAATTTTCTAAAAACCATCCTTGTGAATTGTAAATACAGAAATGTGATTTATTTTTCAATCCTGGTACAAATTCAACATTTACATTATTTAATCCAATCCACATTGCTTGTTTTATTTTCAATGCCTGGATAATAAGATTTTGTACTTTTTTATCATGAAAAAAGCTTGCTATTAATGGCGGATCATTTCCTGTTATTACAACCTTTGAATCAAAATCCCGAAATCCAGTTTTACAATTTTTGCTATCAGAAAAAGGATTTAATTTATCAAGTATGTTTTTTTCTCTAATATTAAATGTTTTTGTCCTATCTAATGAAATTGGTATAAAAACTCCGGAAAAATTTGTATACTCCCCAATTTTATGATATGGATCCCAAAAACAGATAAAATAACTAGATTCGTCTTGATTATTATGAATATAAACGGTTGTCCTATATTTTGTTAATCTAAAACCATAAGAAGTTGGATAGGGTATCTCTTTAAATGTTATATTTCTATTCGTGTTTTTTGCAAACTCACATAATATTTCAATATCCCTATTATTTTTGTCTAAAATTTCCAAATCTTATATTTATAAATTATGTACAACACATAAAAAACGAAAACATTAGTTGTTTACCCAATCTTGAAAAAAACCATCTAATAATCTGTGATCTGCAATTCTTCGAATAACTCATCATTACTAATAATTTCCACAGCATTCAAATATCCGTCGTCAACCTCTGTGAATACTTCAAAATATGCATTCATATCCCATAAATTACGGGCAATTAATGCTTTCAACTGGTGTGTTATAAATGTCTCGGAATCAATATATCCTTCTTTATCTAATTCAATACCTTCTTTTTCTGCATATTTAAAAAACTTATCCATAAATTTTTCATCAATAGAAAAATTCTCATTAAATGACTTAAATGTCGGGTATTCTTTTTCTATTTTCTTTCGATTATTTTCAACATAAGTTAGTGTAAAGCTATTCAAAACTCCTTTTCTGATTAGGTCGGAATAATAATCGGAAATGCGGGTAGAATCCCAGGGAGTAAAAACATCGGGCATAATACCTCCGCCACCGTAAACAAGCCTGTTTTTTGAAGTATAATATTTTAATGAATCGGGAAAATGAATGCTGTCGGCATTCACGAACTCACCATGTTCAAGACGTTTTCGGAGGTCTCTTAAATAATCTTCAGTACCGTCCTCATAAGGTTTTTGAATACATCTGCCGGTTGGGGTATAATATCTCGCTGTTGTAAGCCTGATAACAGAACCATCGGGAAGTCGAAACGGCCGCTGAACCAAGCCCTTGCCAAATGATCGTCGCCCGACAATAATTCCTCTGTCCCAATCCTGAACAGCACCGGAAACAATTTCGCTTGCCGAAGCGGAACCTTCGTTGATCATTACAATTAATTTTCCTTCCTCAAATTCACCTTTTGAAGTTGCCTTAAATTCCTGCAAAGGGCTTTTCAAACCTTTTGTGTAAACAATTAATTTACCGGTATTTAAAAACTCATCAGAAAGTTGAACTGCAATATCCAAATAACCACCCGTATTTCCTCTAAGGTCGAGGATAAGATTTTTCATTCCCTGATCTTTTAATTTTTGCAGAGATTCGTGGAACTCATCCAATGAGGTACGTGAAAAACGGTTTAGTTTTATATATCCGGTTTCAGGATCGGCCATAAAAGTTGCATCAATGCTGTTTATCGGGATTTTATCGCGTGTAATTGAATATTCAATCAATTCTTTTCTTCCTTTACGGTAAATAGAAACATCGACAACGGTTCCCTTTTTACCACGGAGTTTTTCAAAAACATAATTATTATCAATCTTTGGACCTGTGGCATCTTCGCCGTTTATTTTAACAATTTTATCACCTGATAATATTCCCAATTTATCGGAAGGGCCTCCCGGAACAGGAGCAATCACAAGAATTGTGTCTTTAAACAGTTGAAAAGAAACACCGATTCCTTCAAAGTTCCCGACAAGCGGTTCGTTAGCTTTGTCGATATCTTCTTTGGAAATATAAGCTGAATGAGGGTCCAGTTCCCTCAAAGTTTCGATAATTGCATTTTCGATCAATTCCGGCTCGTCAATACTGTCAACATAAGCAAAACGAATTATTTGCATGGCAGTAGCCATTTTTTTCATAGTTTTATTAGGATCATCATCTTGTGAAAAAACATTATTGGTGCTTAGAAAAATCGCTACAATTGTTAATATTAATGTGAAACTTAGAATGGTATTATTGTATTTTTTCATGTGTATTTATTTTATATGATTCAAATTATTTTCAAATCTAAAACAAAAAACGAATAGAATGGAAATAACTTATCTTTTAATTATGTTAAATTTTGTTAAAAATGGTAAAGGGAAATAGGGGAAATAGAGGAAATATGGGAGATAAGGGAAATAAATTGACTATCGAATGATCACCGAATGACAATTAAATGACCACCTAATGACTATTGAATGACAACCGAATGACTTATTAATCCATATCATAAACCACCAAATCCATTCAAATATTTTGTATAAACTTTTAGTTTTCTATCTTTGAAAATATGATTCATTGAATTGACTATTTTATCATCTGCTTTATTTGGGTCAATCTCAATTATTGTTGTTTCTTTCTTATTAACAGAAGCCTGGCAAATTCTCTCGCCAAGCGGATCAATAATCCTTGATTTTCCGGTGAAAGTAAGACCTTCTTCACAGCCGATGCGGTTTGCCGTAATAATAAAGATCTTATTCATTAGTGCATGAGCAGGTAAAGTTTTAAATGAAAGATTTGTAACAAGGTTTGAAGGATGACAAATAATTTGAGCACCTTTCAGGGCAAGTATTCTCCAGGGTTCTGGAAAGAGATGATCGAAACAAATTAAAATTCCGATTTTACAAAAACCCAAATCAAATACAGGTAGCTCATTTCCATAATGAAAATATTTTTTTTCGTTCAGGAAAAGATGAATTTTTCGATATTTTCCAATACATCCATCTGAATTAACAAGAATTGCAGAGTTGAACAATTTACCGTTTTCAATTTCATTAATTCCTGAAACTATGTGAAAATTATGTTGTTTGCATTTTTCTATCAAAAAGTTAGTAAAAATTCCCGATTCTGTTGATTCGGCTGTTTTAAAAGCCTGTTCTTTATTTTTGAAATTATAACCTGAGTTTGCAAGTTCGGGTAAAACTACAAGATTTGCATTTGAAACATTCTTTATTAAAGGTTCAAGATTATTAATTGTTGTGTTAAGATCATCAAGTACAGGAGCAAATTGGATAAAGGCAACTTTTATCATGGATTTGTAATTTACTGACGTATAACTGTAAATTCGCCATCTTGTTTGATTTTAATGATAGTTGAAGGTTTTACTTCTTTAATTAAAAATTTATTGTAATCAACAACATAATCAACTTTGTTAATTATTTCATCTGAAATTTTACTAAAAACTAAAGGAGGCTTTTCACCCGATAAGTTTGCGGAAGACGACACAATGGGCTTATCTAACAGATTAATAATTCTTTGGCAAAACTCATCTTTAACAATTCTAATGGCTATAGATTTATCTTTTGCTATCACACCTTTTGCAAGATTTTTCGCATCCGGATAAACTATTGTCAAAGGTTTGTCAACACTTTTAATCAGGTCATAAACAATTTCAGGTACTTTTTTAACATATTTTTCGAGTTTGTTTGCTTTATCAAGAAGAATAATAAAACTTTTTTGTTCGTGACGTTTTTTAATTTTGAAGATTTTTTGAACAGCCTTATTGTTGGTTGCATCACATCCTATTCCCCAAATTGTATCTGTTGGATAGAGTATTACTTTACCGTCAACGAGGGCTTTTGCACAATTAATTACTTCATCTCTCATGTTAAATCCTCATCAATAATTGTTCCTTTTTAATTTCATAAGCACATTTGAAATGTATTTTCGGGCATTGTTTATGGCCATGTAAACCACAAGGCCGACAATTTAGTTCATAGTCGATTTCAATAACTGCCGAATTGTCAGACAGAGGGCCAAAACCAAAATTAGTTATTGTTGAGCAAAAAATTGCAGAAAGTGGAGCGTTCACCGAAGAGGCTAAGTGCATGGGAGCCGAGTCGTTAACAAAATTCATCTGTGCATCCTTCATCAGGGTAGCAGACTCAAGAAAACTTAATTTTCCGGCAAAATTTAAAGTATTTTGGAAATCCGAATCTTTAATGATTTTTTCACAAAGTTCAAAATCGGTTTTTGAACCGAGAAAATAAACATAATAGTTTTTTGGAATATCTTTTACAAATTCTATCCACTTTTCAATCGGATATTGCTTTGTAAACCAAAGCGAAGCAGGTGAAATACAAATGTATGAATTGGTTTTATATTGCGACATTCTTGCGAAATCTTTTTGTGAAGGATATAATTTCACAGGATATTTCTCCTTATTTGTAAAATTTTCAATCAATTTCAAATTTCGTTCGACTTCATGAATTTCTGTTTTCGGATCAATATTATGTTCAATCCTTTTATTGAAAAAAATTGAAAAAGGATTTTTTTTAAAACCAATAGTTTTTTTTGCTCCCGAAAAAGCAGTTATTAAACCGCTTGAAGCAAAACGTTGGATATTAATTATATAATCGTACTTTGTGTTTCTAACCAGCTCAAAAACTTTGAATAAATTTTGGATTTTTTTATTTTTTTTATCTAAAATTAATAGTTTATTCAATTTCGGATGATTAATAAAAAGGCTTTCGTTTCCTTTTTTCAATAGAAAATCAATTAAAGCATCGGGAAAAAAATCATGGAGTTTTTCTATTATAGGTGTCGCCAGAATAACATCACCTATTGACGCAGTTTGAATTATAAGTATTTTTTTCAACAAGATACTATTGATAAATTTTGATACAAACATAATCAAATTTACAATATTTCATAAGAAATGTAAGTTTTTATTTTAGCCTTGAATGCCGTAATCACGCAAGGCATTGTTGAGTGAAGTTTTCATATCGGTTGATTTTTTTCGTTTTCCGATAATTAAAGCACATGAAACCTGAAAATCACCTGCAAGAAAATTTTTAGTATAAGTTCCGGGAATAACCACTGATCGTGAAGGAATAATTCCATGGAATTCTTCAGGATTTTCTTTTGTAACATCAATAATTTTTGTTGATTTTGTGATTGTAACATTTGCACCGAGAACGGCTTCTTTTTCAATTTTTACGCCCTCAACAACTATGCATCTTGAACCGATAAAACAATTATCTTCGATTATAACAGGTGCAGCCTGAACTGGTTCAAGAACTCCTCCTATCCCAACACCTCCGCTAATGTGAACATTTTTCCCGATTTGAGCACATGAACCTACTGTTGCCCAGGTGTCAATCATAGTTCCCGAATCAACATAAGCACCAATATTTACATAAGACGGCATCAAAATCACATCTTTTGAAATATATGATCCGTATCTTGCAATTGCATGAGGTACAACTCTTATGCCTTTTTTTGCATAATCATTTTTCAATTTTATTTTATCATGAAATTCAAATGGCCCGATCTCAATTGTTTCCATTTTTTGAATTGGAAAATACAAAATAACCGCTTTTTTAATCCACTCATGAACAATCCAATCCTTATTCACCTTTTCTGCTATACGTAAATATCCTTTGTCAAGAGATTCAATCACCTCTCTTATAGCTTTTTTAGTATTTTCTTCCCTCAAAAGCTTTTTGTTTTCCCAAGCCTGCTCAATGAAATTTTGTATTGATCTCATAATATAATTGTAGTTATTAGGTAGTAATTATTTTTATAGATAATTAAATATAATCTTAATTTATTTTCCAAAATTAGATAAATTTTGCAGAAATTCTTACATTTTGTACTTTTGCATTTTATTTTGCGTTTGATTTCTTTTATAATAATTAAATGGGAAGAATATTAGCAATTGATTACGGACAAAAACGAGTTGGGATTGCGGTTACCGATGAGCAAAAAATTATTGCTAATGCCTTGACTACAGTTCATTCAAAAGATGTGATTTCATTTTTAAAAGATTATAACTCAAAAGAAAACCTTGAATTATTTGTTATTGGTGAACCTAAACAAATGAATAATCTACCATCGGAATCTGCTAAATTTGTTGAAATATTTATAAAAAAGTTAAAAAAAGAATTCCCTGAAATACCGATCAAAAAATTTGATGAACGATTTACTTCAAAAATTGCTTTTCAGTCGATGATAGATGGTGGATTGAAGAAAAAAGACAGGCGAAATAAAGAAATAATTGATAGGATTAGTGCGACCTTGATTCTACAATCATATTTAGAAGCAAATCAATAGAAAAAAATGGTTTTACCTATAGCAGCTTACGGACACCCTGTTTTAAAAAAAGAAGCAGAAATAATTGATAAAGATTATCCAAAATTAAAAAAGATCATTGAGGATATGTATGAGACAATGTATTATTCGGTTGGTGTTGGATTGGCTGCTCCTCAGGTAAATCTTTCAATCGGTCTTTTTGTTGTTGATGGCGATCCTTATAAAGAGGAGTATCCTGAGACTGAAAATTTTAAGCAGGTTTTTATTAATCCTAAAATTATCGAAGAAGAAGGAGATGATTGGGAGTTTAAAGAATCCTGTTTAAGTGTTCCGGGTATTGCCGAATATGTTTCTCGTCCACAAACAATCAGGGTTCAATATTTTGATGAGAATTTTAATTTTTGTGATGAAAAATATTCAGGAATGGTTTCCAGGATCATCCAGCATGAATACGATCATCTTTTGGGAACCGTATTTGTTGAGAAAATACATAATCTTCGTAAAACACTTATAAAAAGAAAATTATTAGACATTTCGAAAGGGAATGTTACAGCATCTTATAAAATGATATTTGGAAACAAAAAGAAGAAAAAATAATAGTAAATATATTAATTAATAAAATTTAACAAACATGAATATTTTGAAAAAATTGGCATTTATCGCTATCATTTCAGTATTTTTTTATGCCTGTGCATCATCGCCTGAGAATGAAGCAAAATCTAAAATTAACAAATTGGAAAGCGATTTATTTTCGAGCGAAGATATGGTTGTAAACCGTAAACAGGCATCCGAATTGGTAAATGCATATATTGATTATGCGGACAAATTTCCGGATGACACACTTTCGCCGGAATATATTTTTAAAGGTGCAGATATTTGCATGAATATCCTAAATCCAAGCAAAGCAGTCTGGTTTTTCGACCGCATTATCAGAGAGTATCCTGATTATAGAAAAGTACCGGAAAGTATGTTTTTAAAGGCTTATGTGTATGATAATAATATGCAAAGTTATGACCTTGCCCGAAAATTATATACGGAATTTATAGAAAAATATCCTGATAATGAATTTGCTGACGATGCTAAAGTTTCAATTCAAAACTTAGGAAAAACGCCTGAGCAGATCATTATGGAAATTGAAGAAAGAGCAAAGGCGCAGCAAGAGAAGAAATAGGGATTTATAAAGATTGTCACTAATCAATTCTTTTTCTCCTGTAGTTTAACTTTTTATTAAGGTAATAGAGGAAATAAAGGTATAAGGGAAATAAGGAAATCCTATATTTCCTTATTTCCCAATTTTATATATTTTCTTGCTCAAAAATAATTATTGTTTCTTTGATAGAAAGAATTATTTAAGAGGCAATCTTCTCATTTACAATTTTTAAAATTTCGTTTTCAAGTTCCTTCGTTTTTGTTTCAATTTCTAAACCTTCGGATAATTTTATATTCACAAAATCTTTATCTTCAAGGCCTGAAGTATTTATTTTTACATTCAAATAAGCTCCCATCACGGCAGTTCTGGCACATAAAGCTCCAACACCTGCATCGGTGACCGAATTTGGATTACCTATTTCTACCATAGCTTTAATGATCTCCATTGATTCAAAGGATTTTTGCATCACTTTAAACGGAATTTCAATAGCATATTTCGAAGCATCTTCGATAGCTTGAGCACGAGCAGCTTTTTCTTCTTTACTTTTCTTCGGAAGTCCGAAAGCATCCATTATTTTATTAAATGCAATTGTGTCTTCATCGACAAGGTGCAAAAGTTCATCTTTAATTTTCTGTCCTTTTTCAGCCCAGGAGCTAAATTCTTCCCATCGTTCGTCCCATCCTCTTTTTTGTGACGAAAGATTTGCTACCATAGTTGCTAAAGAAACACCGAGTGAACCCACGTAAGCCGAGATTGAGCCACCACCGGGAGCTGGTGATTCTGAGGCAGTTTCATCTGCAAATTCGGCGAGGTTCATATCAATGAGTTTGTTTTTATTTTCATCCTGAAGAATAAATTCAATTATTCTTTCTTGAGGATTGAATGGTTTGAGGTCATCAAGGCCCATAGATTTCACGGCAATTTTCAATAATTCATCCTGCGAAATACCAAGAGAACGTTTTTGTTTGCGAAGGAAATACTTTCCGGCGTCAAGCATAGCTTGTAAAGGTATCAAACCAACAAGTTCAGAACCGGTTACCCTGATCCCTCTTGCCTCGGCTTTTTTACATGTTTCGTCAAAAGCAATATGAACCGGAGTGATACTAATATTTGTCAGATTCATAGAAATTTGAGCAATTCCGTATTCTTCGATAAACCAGCCAATTCCTTTTACGCATTTCAGGCTTCCCGGGATCATCACAGGTTTACCGTTTTCATCCTTAACAATTTTTCCGGTAATAGGATTTCCTTCACGTTTTGAGCGTCCGCGTTCCCTAACATCAAAAGCGATTGCATTAGCACGTCTTGTCGAAGTAGTATTAAGATTAACATTGAAAGCAACAAGGAAATCTCTTGCTCCGACAGCAGTAACTCCGGCTTTAACATTTAATTTTGCCGGGCCGAAATCAGGTTTCCAGTGAGGAATAGTCAGTTTTTCTGCCATTCCTTCGTATTCGCCTGAACGGCAGGTGGCTAAATTTCTTCTTTCTTCAGTAAAAGCTGCATTTTCGTAACAATAAATCGGAATTTCAAGTTCTTCACCTATACGTTTGGCAAGTTTACGGGCATATTCCACAGTTTCTTCCATTGTAATATTTGAAACCGGAACCAAAGGACAAACATCTGTTGCTCCCATTCTCGGATGTTCGCCTTTATGTTTGCTAATATCAATGATTTGTGATGCCTTTTTAACAGCTTGGAAAGCAGCTTCACAAACTTCGTCAGGAGTGCCGACTAAAGTTACAACCGTTCGGTTTGTCGCCGCACCCGGATCAACATCTAACAATTTGACTCCCTCAACCTTTTCAATTTCGTCGGTAATTTGTTTAATTATATTCATATCGTGCCCCTCGCTAAAATTCGGGACACATTCGATTAATTGTTTCATGTGTTTGAATTTAATATATTTATAGTTGATTTCATTTTTTAGAAATTAGAAATTCGGGGGAATCCAAATTTCAAGTTTCATGTTTTTATATTTTCGTTATTCGTTTAGAACATTTGTTTGATTGAACGCTGAGACGCTGAGATGCAGAGATTTTATTTTCAGTTATTTGAGAATTAAACTTTTTTTTCTCTGCGCCTTTGCGTCTATGCGTTTAAAATATTTATTGAATGAAGTTCCGACATTGTATTATATAATCATACTCCTGTGCCTGCGCATCGTAGTGCTTTGGCACACAGGTGTGTGTTTAATATTAACAATGTTCGTTTCATCTGTTTATTTATTAATTTAATACATTTTTAGAAATTTGTCCTGAGCAATCAGAATGGACTTCTCCTGAATTTCAAGTTTCCAATTTCCAATTTCAAACTATGAACGGTTCCAAAATCCTCAATCCTCAATTCCATATTTCCCCATTTAAAATTACTGTTTCAATTTTATTTGTACCATAATAATAAGGCATAAATTCATAGCTTGGAATTTTCTTTGTAATAAAAATATTTGCCTTCTTCCCAACTGCAATACTTCCAAGTTCTTCGCTGACATCCATAGCATACGCACCATTAATAGTTGTTGCATTAATTCCTTCTTCGGGAGTCATTTTATAAGCAATACTTCCCATCGAAAGTATGAATTGCATATTTCCGGAAGGAGAGGAACCCGGATTAAAATCACTTGCCAGAGCTACGGGTAAACCGGCATCCATCATTTTTCGGATTGGAGCATAAACCATTCCCAGGAAAAAAGCAGCACCGGGTAAAACAGTCGGCATGGTTTCGGAATTCAGTAAAGCATTGATCTCATCCTCACCCGTAAATTCCAAATGATCCACAGAAAGTGCATTGTATTTTACACCAACCTGAATTCCACCGGAATAATCGAGTTCGTTAGCGTGAATTTTTGGCCGTAAACCATATTTCATTCCTGCATTCAATATTCTGTCGGTATCTTCAACCGTAAAAAAGCCGCGATCACAAAAAACGTCAATATAATCAGCTAATTCTTCGGCTGCAACCATTGGGATCATTTCATTAATTATAAGATCAACGTATTCAGTCTGATCAGCTTTAAATTGTTGGGGAATTGCATGAGCTCCTAAAAATGTAGATTTAATCGTGAGAGGTGAAATTTCTTTTAATTTTTTTATCACTCTTAACATTTTCAATTCATCTTCGGTGTTCAGGCCGTATCCGCTCTTGATCTCAACAGCACCTGTTCCGTAAGCAATTATTTCGTTTAAACGTTCGAGAGCCGATTCAATAAGTTGTTCTTCGGAAGTCTCGTGCATTTTTCTTGAAGAGTTTAAAATTCCTCCGCCTCGCTTTGCAATTTCCTCGTACGATAATCCTTTGATCTTATCAATATATTCTATCTCACGGCTTGCCGGATAAACCAAATGAGTGTGTGAATCGCAAAAAGATGGAAAAACCATTTTGCCTTTAGCATTTATCTTTAAATCAGCAGAATGGTCATGTAAATCCTGCATTTTTCCAAATCCGGTGATTATTCCATTTTCAATTATAAGATAAGCGTTTTTTATGGTTGAAAGTTTTGCCATTTCTTTTCCGCAGACTTTGCTTTTTGGCTTATCTTCAACCTGAACAAGCTCTTTAATATTTTGTATTAAAATTTTCTTTTTCAATTTAATTGTGTTTGAATTTTGGCACGAAATTATGAATTTTTTAGTTTTATATGGAATTTCGTGGGTAATTAAAATTTAGCCTGCTTATTTTTGTTCCTTAATAATCCTTGAAATTTTTTATCTTTGAACAAAACTTTTGCCATGACAGTAATTGAATTAAGAAAAAAATTGATTGGAAAAATAAATAGAATAAAAAATGATAAGATTCTTGAGGAAATATATCGTCTGATTGAAAACGAAGAAACTGATTTGGATGTTTATTTATTATCTACTGATCAGAAAAATGCTATTGCTGAAGCCCAACAACAAATAAAAAACGGGGATTATTTAACAGACGAACAGGCGGATAAAGAAATAGACGAATGGTTAAACAAATAAACTGGTCTAAACAGGCACAATACGACAGGAAAAGAATTATGAAACTAAATAAAAAAAGCTACTAATTCACAGATTATAAAATATATTTTGTTTTTTTTGTGAAAAGTTTTATAAAATGTTTTACGGATTAAGTTAAGGAATAAAAAAATTATCAAACTAAAAATAAACTGCAATGAAAAAATTAACTTTATTTATTATTCTATTCTTTATCATTCAAGCTATAGCATCATCTCAATCCTGTCTGCCCTATGGCATTACATTTACATCTCAAGCTCAGATAAACAATTTTCAAGCCAATTATCCAGGATGTACTGAAATTGAAGGTTCTGTTTCTGTTATGAGTGGTGGGAATATCTATAACCTCAACGGATTAAATGTATTATCCTCAATTGGTGGAAATCTTAGTATTACAGGAAACTTTGTATTGACCGATTTATCAGGATTGAATGCTTTAAAAACAATAGGAGGAGGTTTTATAATCCATGGTAATGAGAGTCTTGTACATCTTACAGGCCTTGAATCTTTAACTTATATCGGAGAAGATTTTGATATAGAAGAAAATTATACTTTGGAGGATTTCTCAGGTTTGGAAACGCTCACAAGCATAAACGGAAAGTTATCAATTGCATATAATTTATCCCTAATAAATATTGATGGTCTATCTGAATTAGAGTCTGTTGGAGGATTTGTTAATATTTATTATAATCCTGATCTGTATAGTATAAGCAGTTTACAATCATTAACATTTATCGGAGGTAGTCTTACTTTATCAGGTATAAGCGGAATAACAGACCTTACAGACCTGAATAATGAACTAACGATAGGGGGGAGTGTTAGTATTATTGGCAATGTTAACCTTCATAGTCTTATGGGATTAGAAACCTTTAATACAATCGAAGGTAATCTATATTTAAGCGAAAATACCTCTCTTACCAGTTTATCAGGTTTAGAAAACTTACAAACCATCGACGGTTATTTGGTGATTAGTGAACATCCTGATTTGACTAATCTTAATGAATTAAGCAACTTAAGTTCAATTGGTGACAAATTAACAATAAATAACAATGATTTGCTTCAGGATCTTTCAGGATTAAACAAGCTTGTAGCTATTCCAAGCGACCTGACTGTTTACCGGAATGATAATCTGATCAATCTGTATGGTTTGGAAAATGTTTTATTTATCGGTGGAGATTTATCTATTCGTTACAATTCTTCACTTCAGAACCTAGATGAGTTATTCAATGTTACAAACATTGGTGGTTTTTTCACAATTTGGGATAACGATGAACTGGAAAATATTACCGGATTAAATAATGTTACAAATATTGATGGTAAAATTTGTGTTTTCGGCAATGAATCCCTGACGAGCCTTTATGGTCTTGGAAATATTAATCCAAATACTATTGAAAATTTATACATTTATTACAATCCGTTGTTAACGGATTGCGATGTAAAAAACATTTGTGCATATTTAGCTAATCCAAACGGGTCTATTGAAATAAATAATAACGCAAATAATTGCAATAGCCCCGAAGAAGTACAAGAAGCCTGTTTAAGTTGTCTGCCTGAAGGAATTATTTTTTCGACACAGGAGCAAATCAATGATTTTCAAACTAATTATCCATGCTGTACTGAAATTGGAGGCACATTAAAAATCAATGGAGAAAATATAGAGAATTTAGATGGATTATCGGTTTTAACTGCAATATGGGGAGATCTAAGAATTATTTCTTGCGATGAATTAGCAGATTTGATCGGTCTTTGTGGAATTACAAGTATTGGAGAAGCACTTTGGATACATGGTAATAACACCCTTACAAGCTTATCGGGAATGAGTTCATTGGCATACATTGGAGGAGAAATTGATATTTATGATAATAATGCCCTTACTAATTTCTCAGGATTAGAATTTCTAACGAGCATTAACGGATACTTAAGTATATCAGACAATGATATGTTAGAAAACTTAGATGGTTTTGATAGACTAACATCTATTCATGGAAACCTTGTAATTGCATTAAACGATAATATTGCAGATTTAACAGGCTTGGATTTGTTAAACTCTATTTGGGAAGGATTTTTTGTATCGGATAATATGCATCTCACCACATTGAAAGGAATGTCATCCTTGACTTTCATCGGTGGAGAAATTTACATAGGAAATAATCCTGAACTAATTAGTTTTTCTGGTCTCATTAATTTAACTATTATTGAAGGAAACTTACTTATTATGGGTAATAACTCTATAATTGATTTTTCCGGATTTGACTTATTGATTTCTATTGGTGGAAATTTCACTGTTCATAACAATATAAATCTCAATAGTTTGAAAGGATTTGAAAATATTAGTGCTAATTCTATAGTGAATCTATCTATAGTAGATAACATTAATTTATCAGAATGCGATATTCAAAGCATTTGTGATTATTTAGTCAGTCCAAATGGAACAATTCAAATTCACGATAATGCACAAGGTTGTAACACTCAGCAAGAAGTTGAGGAAGCTTGCTTAGTAAAAATTAATGAATTAGTGAATGTTCGAAATAGGTTACAAATTTTTCCTAATCCTGCAAAAAAAACAATTACTTTATTGTGTCATTCTGAAGTTAAAATCGAGGAAATAGATATTTTTAACCAAACCGGCCAAAAAGTATTATATATAAAATTCACAACTAATACTATTGATGTTTCAATGCTTCGGCAAGGAGTATATATTATTGAATTGGTCTTAAGCGAATCAAAAATCAGAGAGAAATTGATAATAAAATAGACTGGAGAAGTGGTTTTCCCCCCTAAGCAACCTTATCAATAACATCCTCTTCAACCTTCAGATTATCAATTATAAAAAGTTGTCGCTGCGGAGTGTTTTTTCCCATGTAAAATGAAAGAATTTCAGCAACTGAGGATGTACGTTTTAACAGGATAGGATCGAGCCGGATATTTGTTCCGATGAAATGTTTGAATTCATCGGGCGAAATTTCTCCGAGTCCTTTGAAACGTGTGATCTCGGGATTTTTTCCTGTCTTGCGAATCGCTTTTTCTTTTTCTTTATCAGAATAGCAATAAAAGGTTTTTTGTTTATTTCTTACCCTGAAAAGAGGGGTTTGAAGAATATATAAATGTCCGGCTTTAACAAGGTCGGGATAAAACTGAAGGAAAAAAGTAAGTAATAAAAGCCTTATGTGCATACCATCTACATCGGCATCGGTAGCTATCACAATATTATTATACCTAAGATTATCCAAACCATCTTCAATATTTAATGCCGATTGAAGCAGGTTAAATTCATCATTTTCGTAAACAATTTTTTTGCTTAATCCGAAACAATTCAATGGTTTTCCTTTAAGGCTAAAGACAGCCTGAGTTCTAACATTTCTTGATTTGGTGATTGAGCCGCTTGCCGAATCACCCTCGGTGATAAATAATGAGGATTCAAGCCTGTTTTCGTGATTTGTATTTAGATGAACCTTACAATCACGGAGTTTCTTATTGTGAAGACTTGCTTTTTTTACACTTTCTCTCGCCAGTTTTTTAATTCCGGCCATCTCTTTTCTTTCCTTTTCCGATTGCTGAATTTTTGTTAACAGAGCTTCGGCAGTCTCAGAATTTTTATGAAGATAATTATCAAGATTACGTTTGACTATGTCGAGAATATAATTTCTGACAGTCACTCCTTCTGAAGCAATATGAGTTGAACCCAGCTTAGTTTTAGTTTGTGATTCAAATATGGGTTCCTCAACCTTAATACTAATTGCTGCAAGAATTGATGAACGCACATCACTTGTTTCAAAATCTTTATTGTAAAACTCCCTGATAGTCTTCACAATTGCTTCACGAAAAGCAGCCTGATGTGTACCGCCCTGAGTTGTATTTTGTCCATTCACAAAAGAATAATATTCTTCGCCATATTGTTTTGAACTGTGTGTGAATGCAAATTCCAGATCATCTTCTTTTATATGAATTATTGGATATATAACTCCTCCATTTCCATTGATATTTCTTTGTAAAAGGTCTAATAAGCCATTTTTTGCATGAAAGCGTTCACCGTTGAACCACATCGACAAACCATTATTCAGAAATGCATAATTCCAAAGCATTTTTTCGATGTATTCTGAAATATAATGAAAATTACCGAAAATTTCGGTGTCGGGTTGGAAACTGATAATTGTTCCGGGCTTTTCATCACAACTTTGCTCGCTGTGATCTGAAATAATTTCACCTCTGTTGAATTCAACTATCTTGGTTCGTCCTTCTCTGATTGATTGTGCTTTAAAATAAGATGTCATGGCATTAACAGCTTTTGCACCGACACCATTAAGCCCAACGGCTTTTTTAAATACTTTTGAGTCGTATTTTGCTCCGGTATTAATTTTCGAGACACAGTCGGTAACTTTTCCTAACGGCATTCCTCTGCCGTAATCCCTGATAACAACTTCTTTACCGATGATATTAAGTTCGATATTTTTCCCATGTCCCATAACAAATTCATCAATCGAATTATCAATAATTTCTTTGATCAGTACATAAATACCGTCATCAGGTGAAGCTCCATCACCAAGCTTCCCGATATACATTCCGGGACGTAATCTTATATGTTCCTTCCAATCAAGCGATTTAACGCTATCTTCCGTGTATTTTTCCGACATCCTACTTTTTTAGGCTGCAAAAATAATCATAACAACAATAGATTTTGATGCTTTTCAAAATATTTATCAAACGCCTGTTGTTAATATCTTTCTCGGAATTATGGATCATTAAGTACTATAGAAACACGATTGAAACACGATTGAAACACAATTGAAATATAATTGGAATATAATAGTCATACAGTAGGTTACCTGCTGAAGTTTTAATGCGGGCAGATAGTTCAGTTCTCACTAAATGAATATTTACCATAATTCCTAAATTCAGAATTCACGAAAAAAGCCGTATTTCAAATTTATATGGCAAACGTATGTAAATAATGAGTGTCGATAGTTAAATGGTTATATGGTTAAATTGTTTATTCACAACCATGTAACAATATAACCATTTAACCATTATTCCAATTAATTGATCTGTACTTGCGAATCGTTTTTTACCATTACTGATTTTCGCGAGTTCTGTAAATTATTGAAAGTATTTGTTATTCACCTTTTCAGTCTGTCTTTTTTCTTTTCTTTTTATCTTTTTTCTTTTCTTCTTTTTCTGAATCTTTAACTACTTTTTCAGCTTCTTCATCATTAACCAAAACCTTAACTCTTGATTTGCAATCATCTTCGTCTTTATAAATAATAATTTTATAATCACCATCAAGTTTTATCTCCCCTTCATCAGATGAATAAATATGAAATGTTTTTTCATTACAATCTTTATCCATTTCTATTTTTATTTTTTCGATAATATTTTTTCCATCATCATCGCACTTTAAAAGAATATTTAGGCAGCTATCGCCTTCAACTAATGACATAATATCAAGAGTTTTAATTTCCTTTTGAATAATTTTCGACAAACTTCCACTATTATCAATTGAGTCTAAACAATATTTGATAATCAGTTTTTTCTCACCTCCTTCGGGAGAAATAGCAGTCCATGATCCTTTTTCAAAAATCAATTCTTCCTCAATAATTTCTTTGCAATCTATTTTATCAGAAATTATATATTTAATTTGTTTAACAGAATCATCATCAAAAACCGTAAGAGAAATTGTTTTTAAATCGTCCTTTTCAATATCACCATCTTCAGTAATTAAAATAATTTCTTCTGTTTTTTTTGTCTTCTTAATTTCCTGGGCTGATATTGAGGATTGAAATAATATTCCCCAAATCATGGTAGTCATTATTACTAAGGTAAATAAATTAACTCGTTTCATTTTTTTGTAGTTTAAATTAATAAATAAATCTCTTTACAAAACTAACAAGACTTCAAACGCTTAATAGTTAAAGATCGGTTAAATAAAGTTAAGGAAAGGTTAAAGTTTTATCGATAAATTCAATATTTCATACCTTTGTACTATGAATAAAAAACAAATAATTGTAATTATTTTCTTAATGAGTTTTTCATTGATCGGAATTATAATTGTGCAATTATTTTGGATTAAAAATGCAATTAAAGAAAAAGAGGAGCTGTTTGACCGGGCTGTCCACGAAGCTCTTCGATCAACAATTGGGAAGCTGGAAACCAAAGATGCATTAAATCATCTTAATGGCAAGTTTGTAATTTATTATCCCGATACATTTAATAATAATTATAATAGGGAGTTTGTTATTTCATTAGATACTAATTCATTGCAATTTAGGCCGTTTTCCTCAAGTCGTTCAATGTTTTCTATAGATACTGATAATGAAATAGAAGTTTTTGAAAGAATCATAATTTCTGTTGAAGATGATTTTAAAGAAAAGAAAATAAGACGAATAAAATATGAAGCCAATAAGCTTAATAAAGTGGTAAATCAAATTTTATTTGAATATGAAACACAGGATAAGCCGTTTAAATCACGAATAAAAATCGATAAAATAGATACTGTTTTATATAACGAACTTGATAGAATGAATATCAATCTTGATTATGAATTTGCAATTACCGATACTGAAAACGACTCATCTTATGTGTTTTCTTCCAATGGTTTTTCGAATAAAAATCTTGATAAAAAATATAAAACAAATTTGTTTCCAAAAAATATTTATAACAATTCAAATATTCTGTTCCTGCATTTTCCCAATAAAAACAATCATATTTTCAGATCAATTGCATTATTACTTGTAGGATCAATAATTTTTACATTAATAATTCTTATTACTTTCTCGATTACAATAAATATAATATTGAAACAGAAAAAGATATCCGAAATTAAATCGGATTTTATTAACAATATGACACATGAGTTTAAGACTCCGATTGCAACAATTTCTCTTGCAGTTGATTCAATTAATAATCCTCAGATAATTGAAGATAAAAAGCAAATTAAATATTTTACCGATATTATTAAAGAAGAGAATAAACGAATGAATTCACAGGTTGAAAATGTCCTTCAAATGTCGTTAATTGACAAAAAGGAGGTTGAGTTTAGGAAACAACTGATTGATGTACATGAAGTAATTAAAACTGCTGTAAAAAATATCAGGCTTCAACTTGAAAATCGAAAAGGTTTAATTTTTGTTGAACTGATAGCAAATAAACATGAATTTTATCTGGATAAAGTTCATTTTGCTAATGTAATTTTCAATCTTCTTGATAATGCAAATAAATACTCGAATGATTCACCGGAAATATTTGTGAAAACCATGAATAATTCTTTGGGAATTATTGTTTCGGTTGAAGACAAAGGAATAGGAATGTCAAAAGAAACTCAGAGTAAAATTTTTGACAAATTTTACAGGCTTTCAACGGGTAATGTTCACAATACAAAAGGATTTGGGTTAGGATTAAGCTATGTAAAAGCTATTATAAAGGCTTTTGACGGTAATATTTCAATAATAAGTGAGGTAGGAAAAGGAAGTAAATTTGAAATTTTCCTACCTTTTAATGATAATAGAAATGGAAAAACAGTTTAAAGTTTTACTTGTTGAGGATGATCATAATTTCGGGGCAGTGCTAAAATCTTATCTCGAAATCCATCATTACAGTGTTACCTGGATTGATGATGGTATAAATGCAATTCCCGAATTCAATAAAGAAAAATTTGATATAAGTATTCTTGATGTGATGCTGCCAAACATCGACGGTTTTGAAATTGCAAAGCAAATGAGGAATACAGATCAGGATATTCCTTTAATTTTTCTTACTGCAAAATCATTAAAATCAGATATTTTGAAAGGATTTAAAATTGGTGCTGATGATTATATTACAAAACCCTTCGATTCGGAAGTATTGCTTTGTAAAATTAATGCCATTTTAAAAAGAAACAAAATACCTAAAAATCAAATAAGTAAAGATGTTTTCAGGATTGGAAAATATAATTTCAATTATATTTTGAGAGCTATTTATTTGAATAACCAAAAGACTAAGATTTCGCCAAAAGAAGCAGAATTATTAAAGCTTTTATGTCTTCATACCGATGATATTTTGCCACGCGAGAAAGCCTTGAAATCCATCTGGGGTGAAGATAACTATTTTACAACAAGAAGTATGGATGTGTTTATTACCAAATTAAGGAAATATTTTAAGGAGGATAATTCAATTGAAATTATTAATATCCACGGAAGTGGTTATCGTTTAACAAGCGACTAAATAATTAATCACAAATTCTTTTTCCATAATAAAATTGTCCGCATTCAGTTCCATCAAAATTGGCTACTTTTGGGAGAAATGCCCATTTCTCGAACTCCATTTTTTCCAGAAGTTTAATACTCGCAATATTTCGGTCTAAAAGGATAGCAAAAATATTTTTAAACCCATATTCAGGGGATTTTTCAATTACATAATTCATCAACTTTGTACCAATACCCGTTTTTTGAAAATCTTTTTTTATGAAATAACTTACCTCTGCTGTTTGTTTTAAGGCAAGCCTGCCCGGACGGTAAGGACTCAAAGAAATCCATCCGATAACTTCCTCATTTATTTCAGCAACAAAAACCGGATAATTCTGTTTTTGATGATCTTTCAACCATTGTTTTCTTTCTGAAATTGACACCGGAAAAATATCCGCAGTTGATGACTTTGATGGAATAGACTGATTATAAATCTCATTAATTGAAATTATATCATCGAAAGTTGCTTCTCTGATTTTCATATTAAGTATTGATTAAGTTAATAAAAAGGAACTAAGAATATAACGTTTATGTTGTAAAAATTACAGATCAAAATAATTACTTATATTTACAAATCATAACAATCTAACGAAGCGAAGCAAAGCCTGTCCGTATGGACGACACGAAGTTAGCCCGTATGAAGCGAAGCAAACGACACGAAGTTAGTACGTATGTATCCGTATGGATGGGTCCGCATGGATAAATCTGCGTCATATTTTCTGCTTTCACCGAAGCTTCGATACGTTTAACATAATTTAACAAAATGCCCCGATAATTATAAAATATGATGATTTATCTTTGCGTTTAAAAGATAAAAATTTTAAAATACTATGATGCAAACTAATATTAAAGAATTAAACGAAAGAATAGAGAAAGAAAGTGCTTTTGTTGATATAATTAACATGGAAATGCACAAGGTCATAATCGGGCAAAAACACATGATCGAACGTCTTTTGATTGGAATGTTGTCAAACGGGCATATTTTACTTGAAGGAGTTCCAGGCCTTGCTAAAACATTAGCCATCACATCGCTTGCAAAAACCATTGATGCAAAATTCAGCCGAATACAATTTACACCCGATCTTTTGCCTGCCGACCTTATTGGCACATTGATCTACAGTCAGAAAAAAGAGGAATTCGTTGTAAGAAAGGGGCCTATATTCGCAAACTTTATCCTCGCTGATGAAATCAACCGATCGCCTGCAAAAGTTCAAAGTGCTTTGCTTGAAGCTATGCAGGAACGACAGGTTACAATTGGAAATAGCACTTATCCTTTAACAGAACCATTCCTTGTTTTGGCAACTCAAAACCCTATCGAACAGGAAGGAACTTATCCTTTGCCGGAAGCTCAGGTGGATCGTTTTATGCTTAAAGTAGTTATTGGTTATCCGGAGAAAGAAGAAGAAAAAGCAATCATCCGACAAAATATTACTAATGCTTTTGTTTCAACAAATTCGGTTTTGAAAACCGCCGATATTATAAAAGCGAGAGAAGTTGTAAGGGAAGTTTATCTTGATGAAAAAATTGAGAATTATATTCTTGATATTGTCTTTTCATCACGTTTTCCATCGGAATATAAATTAAAAAAATTCGAAGGTTTGATAAATTATGGTGCTTCACCGCGTGCAAGTATCAATCTTGCTCTTGCCGCTAAAGCTTATGCTTTCATCAAACGACGCGGATATGTAATTCCTGAAGATATCAGGGCTGTGGCTAATGATGTCCTTCGTCATCGAATTGGTTTGACTTACGAGGCAGAAGCCGAAAATATTGCAACCGAAGATATTATTAATGAAATTCTCAATACTGTTGAAGTACCTTAGTAACTTATTTCTAATCTAACATTCTACTTTTTTTGACAGAAAACAATAAATCACAATGATCAAAAATCAAATAAATCACAAAATTCAATATAAAAATCACAAATTGCTCACTATAGATAAGAGATGGTTTGGAATTTTAGAATTTATAAAATTGGAATTTATTTGTATTTTGTTTTTTGATATTTATCATTTCCAGTATCTGGGTTAGGGGAATTGAGATTTTAGATTTAAGTGCCAATTAAAAATAAACAATTAAAAATCAAAAATAACGAGTGGAGACTGCTGAAATATTAAAAAAAGTAAGAAAGATTGAAATAAAAACCCGGGGGCTTTCTAACCAGATATTCTCGGGCCATTATCATAGTGCCTTCAAAGGGAGAGGTATGGCTTTCAGCGAAGTCAGGGAATATCAGTATGGTGACGATATCAGAAATATCGACTGGAATGTTACGGCTCGTTTTAATAATCCATATATTAAAATTTTTGAGGAAGAACGTGAACTAACGGTTATGTTGCTGATTGATGTCAGCGGTTCGAATGAATTCGGGACTCAAAAACAACTAAAAGAGGAAATGATCACCGAAATAGCTGCCGTTCTTGCCTTTTCGGCAATTCAAAACAACGACAAAGTGGGAGTGATCTTTTTCAGCAGCAGGATTGAAAAATTCATTCCTCCTAAAAAAGGAACATCGCATATTTTGAGGATCATTCGTGAGCTAATTGATTTTAAGCCCGAAAATCGTGAAACAAATATTGCCGAAGCACTGAGATACTTAACAAATGTTATTAAAAAAAGATGTACAGCATTTATTTTATCCGATTTCATTGATAAAGATTTTGACGATGCAATAAGAATTGCAAACAAAAAACATGATTTGATTGCTGTCAGGATTTTTGATAAAAGAGAAACTGAAATCCCAAATGTTGGGTTACTTCAGGTTAAGAATGCAGAAACCGGCAAAAAAATGTGGATCGATACTGCCAATTCGAAGGTGAGAAGAAATTTTATGAATTGGGCAATAGAAAAAGATAAATATCTCACTGATGTTTTTAATCGGAGTGGCGTAGATGTAGCTAAGATCCGTACCGATCAAGACTATGTTAAACCACTGATGAATATGTTTAAAAAACGGGAAGCAAGGATTTAGATTAGGAAAGTGGAATCATTAATGATGTAAAAAAACATTCAATAAGCAACACTCAATAATCAATAAAGAAGTAAAAATATAAAATTTTCAAATGATAAATAAATTAAATTTCAAAAGCCTATTATTTATAATATTAATTATTGGTGGAGATTTTATCTATGCCCAATCAACTTATGTGAGTGCTGATTTGGATTCTACAGCCATATTGATTGGAGATCAGATTAATTTAAATCTAAAAGCATCCTTTCCGGCGAATAATAAAGTTTTTTGGCCGGTAATAAATGATACAATAATTAAGGATATTGAAATTATAGAAAAATCAAAAATAGATACGGTTTTTTCGGATGATAAAACATATAAAACTCTTTTACAAAAAATAAAAATAACATCATTTGATTCGGGATTTTATAAGATTCCACCTTTTCATTTTGAATATTCCGAACCTGATGATACTACCAAATTCTCACTTAAAACATATCCGTTATATCTTGAGGTTTATACGATTGCGGTTGACACAACAAAAGGAATTTTCCCAATTAAAGGGCCGGTCAAAGTTCCTTTAACATTTAAAGAAATTTTACCCTGGATTATTGGAGGGACCGTTGCTTTATTGTTAATAGCATTCTTAATTTATTTTCTGATAAAGCGGAAAAAACACGAACCATTATTCAAAGCTAAGCCAAAGCCCAAGCTTCCAGCTCATATTATTGCATTAAATGCATTGGAAAATCTGAGAAAGGAAAAATTATGGCAAAGCGGAAAAATTAAAGCATATCACACAATTCTGACTGATATTATCAGGAAATATCTTGAAGAAAGATTCGGAATAAATGCAATAGAAATGACTACCGATGAAATTTTATCGGCCATAAAAAGCATACAAATATCCGAGGAACTTAAAGTTAAACTTAAAGAGATGCTGGTTTTGGCCGACCTTGTAAAATTTGCAAAAGAAAAACCATTACCGGTTCAACAAGATTTAAGTTTGATCAATGCGATAGCATTTGTAAGAGAGACAATTGAAAGAATTGAGATCGCTACGGAAAAAAGTAATATGAAGAAATCCGAGCCAGAAGAAATTGAAAAAAACATTGAAAATGCTTAGAGAAATAGAATTTGCTCAACCATATTTTCTGTACCTATTAATAATAATACCTTTATTATTTATTTGGTATTGGTACAAAAGAAAAAAATATAAACCTGACATTCAGCTTTCAACAACCGCCGGATTTGAGAATACTCCGATAAGTTTAAGACAAAGGCTTTATCATGGTTTGTTTATAATCAGAATGTTGGTGCTTGCCTTATTAATTGTAGCTTTTGCCAGGCCTCAAACAAGTTCAAGCCGTCAGGATGTAACTATCGAAGGTATTGATATTGTAATGTCAATTGACATTTCGGGTAGTATGCTTGCCGAAGATTTTAAACCAAACCGCCTTGAAGCTGCAAAAAATGTCGCATCCGAATTTATTCAGGGCAGGCCAAACGATAGGGTAGGGCTGGTGGTTTTCAGTGGCGAAACATTCACACAATGCCCTCTTACGACTGATCATGCCGTTATCAGAAACCTTTTCAAAGATATTAAAAGCGGGATGATTGAAGATGGGACTGCAATTGGCGATGGTTTGGCAACAGCGGTTAACAGATTAAAAGACAGCAAAGCAATCAGTAAAGTAATTATTCTTCTTACCGACGGGGTTAATAATATGGGAGCACTCGACCCGCTTTCGGCTGCCGAAATTGCAAAATTATTCGGCGTAAGAGTTTACACTATTGGTGTAGGTTCGCTTGGTACAGCTCCTTATCCCATCCAGACTCCATTCGGTAAACGATATCAGGATATGGAAGTGAAAATTGATGAGGTACTTCTGAAAGAAGTTGCTCAACTTACCGATGGCAAATATTTCAGGGCAACAAGCAATAAAAAACTTCGTGAAATATACGGTGAGATTGATAAACTTGAAAAATCAAAAATTGATGTAACCGAATTCAAAAAAATGAAAGAAGAATATTTAATTTTTGCATTGATAGCAATGATATTATTTGCTTTTGAAATTATTTTAAGAAATACAGTTTATAAAACAACACCATAGCAAGATGCAAGATACTGGATACAAGATGCTGGATACAAGATACAAGATACTGGATGCTGGATGCTTCCGACTTCGGACTTCCGACTCCCGACTCCCGACTTCTACAATAATTCATATTAAAACAAAACAACAAAAATGATAAGATTTGCACATATATATTTTCTTTACGGACTTTTATTAATTCCTGTTTTTATTCTATTATTCAGTTTAATGTTAGCCTGGAAGAAAAAAACAATAAAAAAATTCGGTGAGCTTTCAATATTAAAACAATTAATTCCTCTTACCTCAAAAAGCAAACCTATTTTGAAATTTGTACTAATGATGCTTGCTTATACTTTTCTTATTCTGGCACTTGCAAATCCGCAAATAGGTTCTAAACTGGAAAAAATTGAACGAAAAGGAATTGATATTGTGATTGCAATTGATGTTTCAAACAGTATGCTTGCTCAGGATATAAAGCCAAGCAGACTTGAAAGTGCAAGACATGCCATCTCTAATCTGATTGATAAACTTAATAATGACAGGATCGGGATAATTGTTTTTGCAGGTAAGGCTTTTGTTCAGCTTCCAATCACAACCGATTATGCAGCTGCAAAATTGTTTTTATCGACAATAACGCCCGATATTGTTCCGGTTCAGGGAACTGCAATTGGCGATGCAATTCAACTTGCAATCGGTTCATTCAATGATAACGATCATAGTAAAGCCATAATTATTATCACCGATGGTGAAAACCATGAGGGAAACGCAATTGAAGAAGCCACAGCCGCTGCCGAACTCGGAATATCAATTTACACGATAGGGATGGGACTACCCGATGGAGGGCCAATTCCGATTTTTAATAAATATGACAAACAAGTTGGTTTTAAGAAAGATAATAAAAATAACACCATTATTACAAAATTAAATGAATCTATGCTTCAGCAAATTGCAGTTGCAGGAAAAGGTAGTTATGTGAGAGCAAACAATTCTCAGGCTGGTTTGAAAAAAATATTTAAAGAAATTAATAAACTTGAAAAAACAGAGTACGAAAGCAAAATGTTTTCCGACTATGAAGACAGATTCCAGTATTTCCTCGCTGTTGCAATACTGTTTTTAATAATTGAATTCTTAATTTATGAAAAGAAAAGTAAACTGATGATGAAGATAAAATTATTTGATAGATAAGATGAAAATTGGAAACTTGAAATTCGAAATTGGAAATTCAGGAGCAACCAAATTTCCAATTTCTAATTTCTATTTTCAAAAAATGTATCAACTACAAAAATATATGCCCATGAAAAACATACTAACAATTTCTTCAATTATTCTCTTATTTTCGATTAATGGATTCTCTCAAAACGAAAATACCTTAATTCGTGAAGGAAATAAACTTTACGATGAAAAAAAGTACCCGGAAGCAGAAATTGAATACCGAAAATCATTGGAGGTTGCTCCGAAATCATTTAAGGGAAATTTTAATCTCGCTGATGCGTTATACGAACAAAAAAATTATGAAGAGGCCTCAAAAATGTTTAATGATATTGCTTCACAAAAAGTCAGCAAGAAAATAAAGGCCGAAGCGTATCATAATCTCGGTAATTCCTTTTTAGATATGCAAGAGATCGAAAAAAGTATCGAAGCGTATAAAAATGCTTTACGAATTAATCCTCAGGATAAAGAAACAAAATATAATCTTGAATACGCAAAGCAATTACTAAAAAAGCAGCAACAACAGCAAGATCAAAATAAGGATAATAAAGATCAGCAGGATAAGGACAAACAAGACGAAGATAAGGATAAACAAGATCAGAATAAAGACGAAAAAGAAAAAGAACAAAATGAAGATCAGCAAGATCAAAATAAAGATCAACAGGATAAACAAGACGAAAATAAAGATCAGCAGGATAAGAAGCAGGATCAGCAAAATCAGGATGAGGATAAAAAAGATCAACAAAAGAAAGAACAGCAACAACAACCTCAGCCAAAAGAAATTTCAAAAAAGGATGCTGAACGTATGTTGCAGGCCTTAAAAAACAGTGAAAAAGAAACTCTTGAAAAGCTTAAAAAAGCGAAAGCTGCTAAAGCTCAAAAGGTAAAAATTGAAAAGGATTGGTAGATGGGAAGACCGAAGTCGGAAGACGGAAGACCGAAGACCGAAGTCGGAAGAAAGAAGTTAGTCTTTGGATTTCAAAGATATTTTAATTATAATTTTGAGAATAATAAATTTGTGTAATCTGTGGCAAAAAAGATGCAAAAAATTTAAACATAAATATTAATTTTGCACAAGCATATTAAAATGAAGAAGTACTTTTTATTAATATTTTCAATATTTCTGATATACTCAAACGGATTGTTTGCCGAAGATATTATTTTTTCAGCTCAAGCAAAACGTGTTGTTTCGGTTGGTGAAATGTTTAATTTAACTTTTACTTTAAACTCACAAGGAAAGCAGTTTCGTGGCCCTCAGATAAAAAATTTCAAAGTAATTTCCGGCCCAAATACATCAAGTAATTCAAATATCAGATTCATTAACGGTAGCATGTCGAGGTCCGAAACTTATACTTTTTCTTATGTTTTGGAAGCCACACAAGAGGGGGAATTTAATATTCCGTCTGCTACAATTGTTGTTAATAAAGAAAAGTACGAATCAAATTCCTTAACCATTAAAGTTGTTAAAAACAAGGCAAACAAACCTAAGTCAAGTTCTTCAGGCCAACGGCAGAGTAACAGAAAGCCCCAAAGTAGTCAACAAAGAAATCAGCGTCAAAACGCTTCAAAAGGTAAGCATGTTTCGGTTAATAATAAGGATGTATTTTTGAAAGCACTGATTAACAAAAAAGATCCTTATCAAGGGGAGCAAATTGTTGTTACTTATAAAATTTATACTAAGGTTCCATTATCAAACATAGGCATTAACAAACTTTCATCATTTCCGGGTTTCTGGTCTTACAATCTTTTAAAAGATAATACTCGTCTTAATCAATACAATGAATACATTGATGGTGAAGAATATGTAGTTGCCGATTTGAAGAAAACAGCACTTTTCCCGATGAAAAGTGGCGAATTAAAAATCGAAGCTCTTGAGATGGAATGTGTGGCACAAATCAGATCAAAAAATCAAAGAAGAAGAGTTGATCCTTTTTTCGATAGTTTCTTTAATGATCCTTTTTTCGGTTCCTATCAAAATGTTGAAAAAACAGTTATCTCCGAAGCTTTAAAAGTTGATGTAAAACCTTTACCCTCACACAACAAACCTGTTAATTTTAGTGGTGCTGTGGGTGATTTTAATTTCAAATCAAGTATTAATAAAACCGATTTGAAGGTCAATGAAGCTTTAACATTAAAACTTACTGTTTACGGAAAAGGAAACATCGAACTTATTGACAAATTTAATATCGCTTTTCCGCCTGATTTCGAAGTATATGATCCGAAAATCACAAAAAAGATCATTCCGACAGATGATGGGATCACAGGCCGCCGAATATTTGAATATCTTATAATTCCACGAAATGCCGGTGAATTCACAATTAAACCGATTAATTTTTCATATTTTAATCTGAAAACAAAGAAATATTCTACTATTTCCTCACCGGAATATTTAATCAAAGTTGAAAAAGGAAATGTTGAACAACAAAGTCTCACTTTTACAGGTGTTAACAAGGAAGAAATAAAATATATCGGTAGCGATATCAGGCATATTAAATCTCCGCCATATAAATTAACAAAGTCAGGTGTATTTTTGTTTGGTTCAACATTGTTTTGGTTACTCCTAATAGTTCCCTTCATTATTTTCATTCTAATTATAATAATTTGGAAAGATCAGATTAAGAAAAGGAGCGATGTTGTGCTTATGAAAAACAAAAAAGCAACCAAAGTTTCACGGAAACGTTTGAGAAAAGCTTATGATTTTCTAAAAGCTAATGAAAAAGAACAGTTTTATATTGAAATTTCACAGGCTCTTTGGGGATATTTAAGCGATAAATTCAGTATTCCTCGCTCTGAATTATCGATGGATTCGGTAAGTGAAGCCCTTATGAAAAAGAAAGTTAATGAAGAAATAATTAATCAGTTCATACAAACCCTGAATAATTGTGAATTTGCAAGATTC
>Ga0233437_1000419_pt1 | contig 100223 bp, 103 predicted proteins | sample SI_122_August201_FD_182714 | JGI IMG/M metagenome (GOLD analysis project Ga0233437, IMG submission 182714) | Seawater microbial communities from Saanich Inlet, British Columbia, Canada - SI_122_August2016_200_MG | ecosystem: Environmental > Aquatic > Marine > Inlet | place: Canada: British... | reverse complement strand
TTAATCAAGCTTATTATTTTTAATAAAAAAAGAGTGGGCCCGCCCTAATCTAACCTTTAATAATGTTAGAAACCAAACAAATTAAGAACTACATTGCTAGAACACCGCAAATAGTTCGAAAAAATTAAGAAATGGGCCCGCCCTAATCTAACCTTTAATAATGTTAGAAACCAAACAAATTAAGAACTACATTGCTAAAAAACGCAAGTAGCTCGAAAAAATTAAAAAAGTGGACCCGCTCAGATTCCAACGAGTTACACGAGTGGCACGAGAACGTAAGTGAACATGTGTTCAAATCTGGGAAAGTTGTTTTAAATAACCATAAAAAAGAGTGGGCCCGCCCTAATCTAACCTTTAATAATGTTAGAATCCAAACAAATTAAGAACTACATTGCTAGAACACCGCAAGTAGTTCGAAAAAATTTAAGAAGTGGGCCCGCCCAGATTTGAACTGGGGATCCTCCGCAAGTCAAGCGGATGTCATAGCCGGGCTAGACCACGGGCCCAAGATAGAGACTAGAATTAACTAATTGAATAAAAATGTTTCTTTTTTCTTAAGCACTGGACATTTACGTGTGAGCTATTTAAATCATTTTACAATAATTTAATATGGTGATGTTAATATGTTACATAAAAACCATGATTATATCAAAAACTTGTTTTTCAATCAAGTAGTTCAAATGTCAAAGTAAAACTATAAATACTGTTTTCTTCTTCTAATTATTATGAAAATAAGTGAAGACGAGTTTTTATCACATAGAGAAAAATATCTACAGTTAATTAGAGATGGTGCTGTTTTTATTTATCCTACAGATACAATCTATGGAATTGGATGTGACGCGACAAATGATTCTGCAGTAGAAAAAATTCGAGAAATAAAAAAAAGAGATAATAAACCTTTTTCTATCATTGCTCCAAGCATTAAATGGATAATAAAAAACTGTGAAGTAAAAAAAGAAGACTTAGATAAACTTCCTGGACCTTACACTTATGTTTTAAAATCCAAGGATACAACTGTTTCAAAAAAAATTGCTCCTGATTCAAATTTGTTAGGACTAAGAATTCCTAATTCTTGGTTTAGTGATATTGTTAGTGAACTAAATATTCCTATTGTAACAACATCAGTTAATATTTCAGGGAAAAAACATATGACTTGTTTAAAAGATTTAAATGAAAATATTAGAGATTCAGTTGATTTTATAATTTATGTTGGGGAAAAAAAAGGAAATCCTTCAACAATCATAAAAATTATTGATAATAAAAAAGAAGAAATTAAAAGGTGACAACAATATGAAGGTAATCTCATTAACATTCGAAACTTTAAATTCGAGGTTTTCAAATTGAAAGTTTTAACTGCAGGAGAATATGAAAATCAAAGATTTTCAAATTTCCATCAGACAATTAAATTTGAAAAAACATTTATAAATGGTGATTCAATATGAAGGTACTTGCTGCTGGAGACATACATGGTGACATGAATTTAGCAAAAAAACTAGCAAAAAAAGCAAGTAAAGAAAACGTTGATTTAGTAATTCTTGCTGGTGATCTCACTTATGCTGAACAAAGTACAGATGGAATCATTGGTCCATTTAAAAAAATCCATAAAAAAGTTTTAATTATTCCTGGTAACCACGAAACTGTTGCTACTACTGATTTTTTAGCAGAAGTATATGATGTTAAAAATATCCATGGATATTCTGTAAAATATTCTGATGTTGGAATATTTGGATGTGGTGGAGCTAATATTGGACCATTTAATAAAATGACAGATAAAGAAATTTTTACTTTACTTAAACAAGGCCATGATAAAATTAAATATTTACAAAAAAAAATTATGGTAACTCATGTTCATCCGAGCAAAACTAAAATGGAAAAACTTTCAGGATTTGTCCCTGGAAGTACTGGTGTTAAAGAAGCTATTGACAAATTTAAACCAGATATTATGCTTTGTAGTCATGTTCATGAAGCTGAAGGAATTGAAGAAATAGTAGGAAAAACTAAAGTAGTTAATGTTGGACGACATGGAAAAATTTTTGAAATTTAATTTCTCCATTATATAAAATAAACAGTTTTTTTTCTTTAGTTTTAGAATTCAAAACATAATATTTGATCCATTAAAGGTATAATCGTTTGATTTAAATATAAGATATTATTCGATTTGCTCATGTTTAATGTTCCACCACATTTTCAAGAAACATATAAAGAAATTTTAGAAGTACAAAAAAATGATAACCCTTTATTGAGATTAAACCTTGCAGCTGTATCACCTGTTACTGAAGAAGGTCAAATTGATGGTGAAGCATTTCATAAATTATATTCTGAATTAAGTGATAGAATTGGTTTTTCTTCTTTGCTTCTAGCTGGAGCTACAGGTGAAGGTGAATTTTTAGATGCAATACAATTTCAACAATTATATAGTGCAGGTTTAAGATTAAAACAAGAAAAAGGTACACATTTAATTGGTGGAGTAATAAGAAAATCTAAAAAAGAAACACTTGAAGCTGCAAAATTTTGGGCTGGAACTGATGTTGACTATATCATGGTCGCTATGCCTACAAATGAAGAATTAACTCAAGCAGACATTAGCAGATTATTAAGTGAAGTAACTACTCTAGGAAAAGACGTCATTGTTTATAGAACCGGACTTAGTACAACTTTACCAGAACTAGAAACATTAACAAAATCTCATATTGTTGCAGTCAAAGATACAACTGGTAAAGAGGATTCTTTGTATACAAGAGTTGGTGAATTATACACTACAGATAAATTATTATTACAAGGAAATGATAGATGGTTTTATGAAAGTTTTGGGGCTTCTTTAGAAAATGGACAAGATTATATTGGAAATATCTCAGGTGCATGTAATTTAGCTCCTTTTGCAGATTTAAGAAACATAATTGCTGCTTCATTAATTGAAGAAAAAAGAACAGGAAATGAAGAATATAATGTAATTGCTAAAAATGCTCAAGAAGTAATGAACGAAGGATTTGATGAGTTGTTTACAAATATTGATTCTGTTGGAAAAGAAACAGAAGGTGGAAGAAGAGAGGTGCCAATTGTATTATCTGCATTAGGTTATTTACACAACAACATAGCAATTCCAGAAAGAAGTTTAAATCCTGGGTTAAATGAATATTCCTCTGAGCTAGCTAGAAACCATAAATTCCTATTTGAAAAAATATGTGGAGAACGAGATTATTTATTAGAAAGATATCAACAATTAAAAAGTATATAAAACAAAACATTTTCTTATTATTTTATGACAGTATATTTACCAGCAGAAGACTCGTTTCTTTTACAAAAATATGTTAAAAAGTATTCTAACGTAAATTCTATCCTTGATATAGGAACAGGAAGTGGAATTCAAGCAATTACAGCTGCTAAAAATGCTAAAAAAGTTATTGGTATAGATATCAACCCTGAAGCTATTAAATATGCAAAAAACCAAGCTAAATCTCTTTCGAATGTAAAATTCATTGAATCAGATTTGTTTTCAAAAATTCTAAAGCAAAAATTTGATTTAATTATATTTAATCCTCCTTATTTACCAAGTGAAGAACATGTAAAAGATATTGCACTAGTTTCAGGAAAAACAGGAACAAATGTATCAATAAAATTTTTAGAAAAAGCTGCCGATTATTTAGAAGAAAATGGAACAATTTTATTAATTACTTCTTCACTAGCTTCAAAATCAAAATTAAATGACTCTATTGAAAAAAATCTTTTTGTTTCTAAAGAACTTGAAAAAATTCATATTTTTTTTGAAGATATAATCTTGTTAAAATTAACTAAATCTAGTATTTTAAAAAAACTTGAAAAAGAAAAAATAATCGATCCTAAAGTTTTTGATCATGGAAAAAGAGGAGTTATAATAAAAGGAAAATATAGGAACAAAATTGTTGGAATTAAAATTAAAAAAGAAGAAAGTTATGCTCAAGGAACAATTGAAATTGAAGCTAAGTTTTTAAAAATATTAAATAAACATAATATTGGACCTAAATTAGTTATGCATAAAAATAATTTTTTAATGTATGAATTTGTAAATGGAAAATTTATTGAAGAATTTGTTAAATCAAACAATAAAAAAAACATCTTAATCGTATTAAAAAATGTATATGAACAAATGTATAAAATGGATGAACTTGGAATCAATAAATTTGAAATGCATCATCCTTTAAAACACATAATAATTGAAAAAAATACTCCAGTTTTAATTGATTTTGAGCGTTGTAGACATACTGATGATCCAAAAAATGTTTCTCAATTTTGTGATTTTTTAATTAGCAAAACTTTCAATGAACTTCTAGCAACTAAGGATATTTTGATTAAAAAAGAAAATATGATCGAATTAGCTAAAAATTATAAAAAAAATAGAAATAAAAAAAGTTTTGAATTAATTTTGTCTTCTCTTAACTCTTAGATAAACAACTCTTCCTAGAAGATATACAACAGCCCAAGGGAATATTGTAAATGCAAATCTTAGTAAACTACTTGTACTATCTACTAAATTATCAACTAATTCATAGAATTTCACAAAGTAAATGTTTGCATAATTACTTCTTTTTTCAGTCATTCTAAAAGATATTTGAGAATAATCAACTCTAGAATCAATATTATTTATTGCGTCTTCTAGATATTTAATTGTTCTTTCTTGATTAAAAATTCTATCATTTAAATTTATTTTATCTTCAATTTCTGTTGCTTCTGCGTACATTTGTTCATATCTTTCTAATCGAGATCTTTCAGTTTCTAATTGAGTGTTAAGATCTGTATATCTACCTGTAACATCTTGTGCATTTTCATTAAAAGATTTAACTTCACCAATTTCTTTTAATTGTGCAAGAACATTACTATAATCATTTGTAGGAACTTTAATTGTATAATACCCTGAGGAATATGCTTTCCAACCCTCATCATGTTGATTAACATTTTCATTTAATATAAATCCTCTAGATGCTGTTACGATTGATTTTAAAACAGCTTCTGAGCTGTAATATTTACCACGTTCAATTTCTGTTGACATTGAAGAAGTTTTTGTAACAACTCTTTCTTCTACTTCTGGAGCAAAATCCTCGTTATACCCTGGATTAGGATAATACCCACCTCTTTGATAACCCATATCTGCAACCATGCTTTCAGCATAACCACCACTCTTGTAACTATCCATTGCATAGTTCATTGAACCTGAAAACATGTTTAATCCACCAGACATAAAAACAAAAACAACAAAAACAAGGAGGATAAGCAACCAGTTTTCTTTTAATTTATTTAATTGATCCTTTATAGCCATTGCTAATCACCTGAAATTTGTTAAGTATATGTCTTATATATACATTTCTTTAAGTTTAAGTGAAGTTGAAGTTAATAATAATTAGAGTAAAATAGTTTTTAGGCGCCGTTCCTCGCGCCCCTTTGAGCACCACAATTAGAATAGTTCCGCTCGTTGATTTGTAAGAATTTTATAGCTGGTTAAGGAAAAGAAATAAAAAAGAATTTCTTTTATTTAGAAATATGACAACGTTTAATGAAAAATGCTACACTCTTCTAAAAAAAGTTCCTAAAGGTAGAGTAACAACATATAAAGAAATCAGTAACGCCCTAGAAACTAAAGCATATCAAGCTGTGGGAAACGCTATGCGTTGTAATCCCTATGTGTCAGAAATGCAAAACATTTCTGATCATGCTCAGAAATCTTCGATTTCCGACACTCCAAAAGTTCCTTGTCATCGTGTTGTAAAAAGTGATGGAAATATAGGTGGATTTAAAGGAAAAACAAAAGGAAAAGAAATTTCTGAAAAAATAAATATACTAAAAAAAGAAGGAATCCAAATTAAAAATAATAAAATAGTGAATTTTGATAAAATTCTATATAAATTTAAATAATGGACTTCATTATCTTTTTTCATAATTTAATAGGTGATAAAAAAATGGGAATTGTTAATTATTTAATTGGATTAATACCTTTAGCTTGTGCTATCTGGGTAATTTATGATGTTTTTGCAAAGCAAAGAATGAGTACAGGAAAAAAAATTATGTGGACAGTTCTTGCTCTATTCTTTAACGTTATCACAGCAATTGTATATTATTTTGTTGTAAAAAATAAATAATTTTTTTATTTTTTATTAATAATAAATTTTTAGAAAAATGGAAATAACAAACATTATATTTGGACTTGCACATTTACTATGTGGTAGTTGGGTTCTTTTTGAAATTTGGACAAGAAATAAAAATTCTAAAATAAGCTCAAAAATATTATGGTCTATATTTGCTTTACTGTTTAGTATTGTAACTGCAGCTATATATTATTTTGAATTTAAAAAAAAGAGAAAAAATATCTAATCTTCTTTTACTTTTTTCTTTAATTTTTTAATTTCTTCTTCTAAATCAAGTTTTTCAAGAAGTTCCTTATACCTATTTCTAATTGTAACTTCAGTTACTCCAGCTACATCAGCTACTTCTCTTTGAGTTCTTTTTTCTCCATTAATTAATGCAGCTACATAAAGACCTGCTGCAGCAATTCCTGTTGGACCTCTTCCAGAAGTTAGTTCTTGTTTTTGAGCAAGTTCAATTATTTCAACAGATTTACTCTGAGTTTTTGGACTTAATTTTAATGAACTTGAAAACCTAGGTATATAATCAATAGGATTACTAGGAAGAATAGTGATTTGAAGTTCTCTAGTAATAAACCTATAAGTTCTCCCAACTTCTTTTTCCTCAATTCCTGATGCTTCAGAAAGTTCATCTAATGTTCTAGGAACTTCATGTCTTCTACATGCAGCGTAAAGTGCTCCAGCAACAACAGATTCCATTGATCTACCTCTAACTAAACCTCTTTGAACAGCAAGTGTATAAATTCTAGCTGCTTCTTCTTCAACAGATTTAGGTAATTTTAGATATGACGAAACTCTTTTTAATTCAGCTAGAGCTAATTTTAAATTTCTTTCAATTGCTGTAGAAATCCTATATTGCCATTTTCTAAGTCTAAAAAATTTATTTTTTGTTTTGGCTCCTAAATTATATAAATCTGCTTTTCTACCTACTTCAGTTCCTAGACCTTGATCATATTGAGTATAAGTTATTGGAGCTCCTGTTCTTCTTCTTTGTTCACTTTGAGCTGAATCAAACTCTCTCCATTCTTGACCAAAGTCAACCATTTTTTCTTCTACAACGAGACCACAATCCTTACAGATAACTTCCCCTTTTTCTTTATTAAAGAATAAATTTATGCCTCCACACTCAGGACATTTTTTAACATAATCTCTATCTACCAATATTTATACACCCCACGCTTTGCCTATCTTAATTATCAAGTAAAAACATTAATTTTATAAAGAGGAAAGGACTTGGTTTAAAAAGGTTTCGGTTTCTTAGAGAACAGAAATATTAATAAATAAATCATTACTTCTTTGTGACAAAAGTGAGAAAAAAATTAATTTTAACAATATTAATGTTTTTGATAAGTATATCAATTTCAATAGCTAGTATTGAAATAAAAAATGTAGATATTACTCCAAATAACCCAATGATTGGAAGATATTCTTATGCAATTGTTGAAGTTGATTTTTCAAGTAGAGATAACTTAGATTATACCCAAATTATGTTTGATATTCCTGAATTAAATCTACATTCTGTTGGAAATTTTCATAAAAAAGATAGTTCTAATTATGGGGAAACAAGATATATTTTATTTAGACCTAGAGCTCATTATCAACCAGGTACATATGAAGCAATATTAAAAGTGAGAAGAAATAGAGAAACATTTGACACATTCACTGAATCAATAACATTTATAGAACCGGATAAAAAAATACCTTTTGCTGGAATTCATTGGTATTCTCCTGCAGGTGTTGCTTATGTTGGTGGAGAAAAAATAATTGATGTGGTTTTGAAAAATGAAGGAGATGAAGATAGTTATGAATGCAAGATTGTATTTGGAAATTCTTACATTAATGAAAAAGATACTTATAGGATGAAAGAACCTCTAAAATCTGGAGAAGAAACAGAAATTAGACTAGAAATTGAAATTCCTGAAGACGCAAAAAGTGGTCATTATGATATAACTGCAAGACTTGAATGTGATAATTATGAAGAAATTTTTTATAATGATGAAACTCAAATTATTAACCCTAAAGACTATGATTTAAAAATTGATTCCATAGAATTAATTCCAGGAAATGAACTAAAAAATGAAGACATTTTTTCAATAAACGTAAATTTAAGTAATGAACTTTGGACTATTGAAAGAAATGTTGATGTTGTCTACAAAATAACCAGCCTAGATCTAGAAAAACAAAGAAATATTAAAAATCAAAAAGGAAGTAGAATTGAAATAAACGGTGTAAAGTTTTTAATTCCTAGTGATGCAACAAAAGGAGAATATAAGTTAGAAATTTTTGTTTATGATGAAGATAAAAACTTGCTTGACGAAGCTTTTAAATATATTTATGTCAATGAAGAATCTATCAAAAACAACATTAAGGAAAAAGAAGATCAAAATTCCAAAGAAAAAAATAAAGATGAATTTGATCAATGCAAAGGATGTCAATTTCTAAATCTATGTTATGATGTTTCTGAAAGATTTGAATTAAATTCTCAAAAATCATATTGCTCAACAAATTTTGAAATAACAAAACAAAAACCTAAAACAGCAGTTTGTATTAGTAGTTTTGAATGCGAATCAAATTTATGTAATAATGGATTTTGTCAAAATATTGAAAAAGAAACAAACAAAACAATTTTTCAATCATTTTTTGAATGGATTTCTTCAATATTTAATTAATTCTTTTTTATTTCACCAAAAACCTTAAATAATTATTACTCTCATTTACGTAAAAGAGGTGTAAAAATGGGACATAGATTACTGCAAGCTAGAAGATTTTTAACTGAAGCTGAAGAGAATTTAAATTTAATTTCTGATGAACATGCAAAAAACGCATTAAAAAATATAATGGCAAGTATAGCATTAATATTACATAGCTTACAAGATGAACACAAAGAAATAATTGAAGTTGAAGATGCTATAGAAGAAATGTTTAGAAAACTTACAAATACGTCAATTGATTCATATAAGGTACTTATAAAAAAATAATAAAACCTTATTGAATTCATTAAAAAAATTGTTAGTTTTATTTCTTTTTTTGTTCTTGTTCAACCTTGTTCAACTTTGTTCTATTCAGGTTTTATATTCTGTTCAATCTTAATGAAATGTGTAAAAAAGAGTGTGAATATTTGGTATTTTAAAGTAAAAACAGAGTATGTGTAACAAATTTGCTTTGTTACATTAAAAAAATTCATGTAAATGTTTTGACTTGAAGATAAGGAGAACTTAAGACCTAACAAAAACAGCATGTAAAACATAAAATCGGAGGACAATATAAAATGAAAAACATATTAAAAATAATTTTAGCTGCGATGCTAGTTTTAGCATTGCCACTTGTTTCTGCGTTTGACGCAAATGTAGAATCTGACTTTTCAAGAACTGATGTTCTAAAAAAAGACAACGCAATGGAAAAAATTCCAGCAACTTATGAGTTAGCTGTAAAAGAAATGTCTATTTTACCAATTCAACATAGATTTTTACTCTACACAAATAATGGTAAAAACGTAATGTGGGGAGAATTTTCAAGAGGTTATTTTAAAGCAGAAGATAACCACGGCAAATATACTTGGGGAATTTATGGACAAGATGTTTTTGCAGGATTTTATGATGGAAAATTCTTTTGGGGTAGATATAGAAATGGTAACTGGAAAGCTTATGGCTTATTTAATTTAAGATCAAGTAAAGGAAAATTTGTTGTTTTTCCTTCACCAGTACTTAGACCTCAAACAATCTCATCAGCACAAATAGTAACTCCAACATCTGTTGCAGCTATTAAATAAGGAAATTTTAGTACGCTTAGGCGTACTTTTTTTCCTTACAAAAACCTTTAAAAATTAAAGTCCATAACCTAGCTATATGATTAAACGATTATTATTGTTTTTATTGTTAATTGTACCATTAGCTAGTGCAACTACAAATAATTATAATATCATAATTGAAGACAATGGAAATTCACTTGTGATTATTGAAATTGAAGGATCAGGTATGATAAATATTCCAATTCAAAAAGATGTTAATGAAGTTAAAGTAAAAGGTGCTCTATACAAACTAAACAATAATAGTGTTGATATCTCAATAGGATCAACAAAAAAAGCAATTTTACTCTATAAAACTTCACTTTTAACTAAAAAAGAGCAAAGCATTTGGACTTTTGATATATCTCTTATTGACAATAGTAACGCAACAATTGCTATGCCAAAAAACACAATAATTAAAAACAATATTCCAGAGGCTTTTATCCAAAACTTAAACTATACTAGATTAATTTTTGAAGAATCTGGAAATATTAAACTAATATATGAATTCAAAGAAAATGAAATAATAATTGATCCTTATGAAGAACCATTAAAACCAGTTAAAGAAAAAACAAATTATTCAATTTTTTATATTGGATCAATTTTAATTGCATTAATTTCAATTGTCTTAGTTTTAAAAAATAAAAAATCAAGTAAAGAAAATGTAATTAAAACTCTTTCAAAAAATGAAAGACTTGTTGTTAACACTTTAATTGAAACAAATGGTGAAATAAAAAGAAATTATCTTGAAAGAAAAACAAAATTAGCAAAATCTAGTTTAGCTAATACACTTAATATTTTAGAAAGAAAAAAGATAATTATTATTGATAAAACAAACGTTACTCATTACATAAAGTTTACACGGTGGTTTGATGAATTATAAAAAAATTATAAATTTAATAATTTTGATTTTAGTAATAAGTAATGTATATGCTCAAACAAAATTGGTATCAAATACACCTCAATTAAAAAATATTAGTAATACTACTTTAACAGTTTCTTCAGGATTAACTTTTGACTTAGCTATTGATAATGAAACTAATGAAAATAGTACAAATGAGAATGATGATAGATCTAATGATCAGACTAATAATAATCAAAATATCAAACAAGAAGTAATTCAAATTAAAATTCTAGATAGAGAGAGATTCAGTCAGTCTCTCAACATGAAAGACAGTTCTTTACTTAGTGATGAGACTGTAACAAAGTTAATTAGAATAGAATCAAATAACATAAATAAATTTCAAGAAATAAAACTGACTACTTTAAGGTTTGTTGAAGAAGATATAAAAAAAAATACATTTGTAAATGAAATTAGTAATATGAATGAAACTTTTGTAAAAGAATTATCAGTTACAAATAAAGAAGATGAAGAAAGTATCAAACAACAAATAAATGATTATGTTAATCAAATTGAAAATGAAATCCCTATTGTAATTAAAATTGAAGAAACTCAAATTCAAGATCTCTTTAATAAGAATTTAAATCTAGATACACTAATTGATCAAATCTGGTAATTAATTTTACCATAAATTTTATATATTCTAAATTTAATAAATTAAGCTATGAAAAAGATTCTACTTTTTATTTCATTGATTATAATTATTAGTGCGTGTTCAAGTCTTCCTTTTTTAAATGGTGGAGAAAAAGGACCTTTTATCCCTAATGAATCCAATCAATTTCCTTTTGAAGCACTAGCAAGTTCTGCTTATGGAGGAACTCTGGGTCAAAATACAGATGATCAGAGTCCTTATGCTGCTACAGGTGCTCCAGATGTTAACTCCTGCATTGAAAGTAAAAAAGCATGGACACCTAGAGAACAAAATCATGGTGAACAATGGATTGAATTAACTTATTGGGACAAAGTATATGTATCAAAAATCAAAGTTTATGAAACTTTTAACCCAGGAACAATAACTAAAATAGAGCTTAAAAATGGCTCAGATTACTTTACCATGTGGAAAGGGTCATATGACATTAAAAGAGCATGTCCTTATACTTTTGAAACTAGTTATGAATATATGGATAATTTAAACATAACTTGGAGCCATACTCCTTTTATGACTGATACAGTTAGAGTTACAATTGATACAGACTTAGTAAAAGGATGGAATGAAATTGATTCTGTAGAATTATTTGGTTATGAAGAAAAATGGCACTTCTTTAATGAAACTTTATATATAGGATAAAAAAAATTATCTTCCTACAAATAAATTATATTTTTCAGTTCCTGAAAGTTCAGCAAGAATTCTTTTAATTATAACTTTTTTAGGATCAGGCATTAATTTAACTCTAGCTTTAACATCTGCAAGATCTTTAAATGGTTCAACTCTTCTTTCTTCAATTATTTGCCACATGTGTTTTTTTCCTACACCTGGAAGCAACTCAATTGTGTGCATTCTTGTTGTTAAAGGTTGAGATTTATTGAAAAATTCTAAAAATTTGGCTTGATTTTTTTCAACAACATTTTGTATTACATATTCTAATTCTGCTTTTCCTGTTGCTGTTAACTTTTTAGGATCAAGTCTGCCATTAACATGATGAATTTTATCTCTTTTACCTTCACCAATATAAACTTCTTCATGAATTTCTACTTGTATATCTTTTTTTGGAACTGCTTCTAATAAAGTTAAATTGTCTCTACCTATTGCTTGAACAACTGCAGTTTTTTTGTAGCTTGGTGTATTATCAAATGCATAGCCGTGTGGCAAAAAATCTAATACAATAGCATACTCTTCTCTAGCCATAAATCAAAAGATATAGGATCTTTGTATTTAAATCTTGTGTTATAAGAAAAAACTCTAACTAACTACGTCCCCCTTACAAATAAAAAAATATGACTAGTTATAGATATTTTTTGATAGTAGAAATTATCTTTTGTTGATTTTCTTTTGTTATTGTTACTGTAAAGCCTTGCATAACGATTTTAAGTTCTTCAACACTTGCTGGAAGAACATCAATCATTTTTTTAACATGAAAATCCTTAACTCTTGGTACTTCTAAAGCTAAAAGTTCATCTTCAAGATCTTTAGCTTCTTTTTGTTTCAAAACAACAAAACTATTTAGATATTCTTCAGTTTTAGTTGATCTTAAAGAAAGTTCTTCATCTCTTTTTTTAATTTTACTAATTTCTTTTTTAAGATCATAAATATTTATTGGTTCTTCTGCAATAATTTGAGGCTTCATTTATTCTAACCTCTTTAAATGAACAGGATGAACTATTAATAATTTATCCTTATTGCCATCTTTTATTAAAACTTGATAACATTTTCCTTGGTTTGCAAGAATTACTCCTGCATTTCCATGAAATCTTGGATAATACATTCCTTTATGATAAGCTGGTTCAGCTTTAAGAACAACTCTATCCCCTTCTTTAAAATCTTGAAAAAACTTTCTTAATGAAATTTTTCCTTTAGTTTTATAATGTTTGGATAACTTTTGCCTTGTTTTCCTTCTAAATCCACCGTGATGTTTCATAACAGCAGAGAAAAAAGGTGTTGTTTATAAAGATTATGATAAAATTAGCTTTACAATAGACCATATTGTTCCAAAGTATCAACAACAGTTGTTGCTTTTTCATCTCCAATATTTCTTATTGACATTAATGCCTGATAAGGGTCTCTTCCTATTGTTGGTAAAGGTTCAGTTACAAAATTCAAAAGTCCACTTATATTAGAATGCCAGTATTCCTTTTTCTTTCCAGAACCTGCTCTAATTATTGGATTAACAATATTTGGTTGCCAACCAAAAACATCAATATTTGTATTTCGAAATGCTTCTTCTCTAAGTTCATAAAATGTTAATCCTTCTTCTCGAGATGCGTAAATACTTTCACTTTCAAGAACTGATCCACCCAACATTGCTTCTACAAAAACTGTTTCAGGTAATTCACCCATCTTTGTATCTGCTGCTAAAATTTCTGTATCTGCTTCAAGACCACTTACTGCATCTTGCATAGAACTTACATGAGTATATATAAAATCAAACATTTCATTTCCTTCAATAAGATAACCTTCATTTAATCTCTTCGGATTAGAATATAAATCAAGCATAGCATCTAAATATACTGCTTCTGCAGGTGTATGTTCAAATATTTTAAGTGATTTGACACATTTTGTTAATTCATCAAGAACAGCTTCTTGAGGATCAACTAAATATCCGTCCAATGCCTCATTTTCATATACTTTAAATGCTGATAATAACTTCCAAAAATCGTTCATAACTCAAAGCTAACAATATTTTATATTTAAATATAGGGGATAAACAATATTTAATCAGGGTTTTTGGGCTATTTTTTCAGTTTTATATTCACGGTACCAGATTCCTTATTTTAACGAAATACTTTCTGAAGGTGAATTAAATGGTTAAAACAAAATACCTATCAGAAAATGAACGTAAGCTCAAATCAATCAATGAAAATGAGTATAAGAAAAGAGCAATATTAGATAAGGTTGAAAATAGTTATTTGACTAAGAAATATTGTACATATGAACAGCAAATAGTGTTGAAGGATTATTTTAACCATATCATTGCACAAGGAAAATCAAAAAGCCCTCATTCAATTAGAAATCAAATATCTAACCTTGCTTTATTCAGTAAAGATATTGGCAAGCCTTATTCTTTGATTACAATTAAGGATCTTAATAACTATATTGCAGGACAAGTGAGGAATTGTAAGTTTAATACAGTAAATACTCGTAAAGACATTATTAAAAGATTCTTTGAATGGTTTGAAAGACCAGAAGTTGTTGAGCATATTGTCATCAAACCAATGGAAGATAATAAACTAAGAAAAGAGGATTTGTTATCCAAAATGGATGTTAGGAACATGGTTGCAGCATGTTGTTCTGAAATCTATAAGTTAGATTTGAATTGTGATTACAACGCAATTGTAGATACTGGAATTAGAGATAAAACAATCATAATGACGATATATGAACTTGGATGTCGTAGAAGTGAAGTGTCTTTCATTAATATTAAAGATTTGGAAGATAAAGATACACATTTCTTAGTTACTGTTAGAGGAAAAACAGGAGAGAGGACTCTACCTTTAGTTGAAACAATGCCTTACTTAAGGGAACTGCTTAAAACACACCCCTATAGATTTGATACTGATGCTCCATTATTTATCTCAGTTAAGAACAATGAATGGGGAAGAAGACTATTGGCACATGGCATAAATAGTGTCATAAAAAAAGCAAGCAAAAGAGCAAATATCAGTAAGAGAGTTTATCCTCATCTATTTCGACATACAAGAGCTACTTATCTTTCTTTTGTCAAAAAATGGACAGAGCGGGAACTTAGGCTATGGTTTGGTTGGACTGCTACTTCTTATATGCCAAACCGCTATGTCCATTTTGCTCAACAGGAAGTGAATAAAAAATATGTAAAAGAATTAGGGATTTTTGATGAAGCTGAGGAAAAAAAGAATGAAGCTGAAGATAAAATCCTTAATATTAAAAAATGTGATAATTGTGGTCATAAGAATTCTGCAACTGCAACTTATTGTGATTGCGGATATCCATTAGATATCAAGGAATTTACAAAGCACAGAAAGACTATTAGTGAAACTGATGAACTAATGAATGAACTATTTTCTGATAATGAGTTCAAAGAACTTGTTAAAGAATTTTTAAAAAAGAGAGTGAATCGTAAGGAGGAATAAAAATGTTAGAAACAATGGAAGAAATAAAAGACGTAATAAAAAATGGTGTGATAGAACAAATAAAACATAAATTAAAGGAATTAGAAGTACTATACACAAGAGAAAATGTAATGCTTTTCTTAAATATTGAATATACAAAATACAGTAAATTTCATTCAATTATTAGAAATTGTTTGAGATGGAATGACTATAGGCATGATGCTGTCACAGATTTAAGGGAACTTGAAGTAATTTTTTCAGATATTGAAAAAGAGATCCACAAACTGGAAGTAAAATTTGGATATGCTTTAGTAAGATGTGTACTTGAAGATTCAGGTTGGAATGAAAAACTAAAAAAGTCGGATAAAGAAATGACAAAAAACACTGTTATTAGGATTCTTAGACAAAATATACCTAAATTTCTTGGCGGTACATATAATGATCCTTGGTGACTTTTTGTATATTTTTTGAAATTTATTACAAATTTTTCCCCTCGGGAATATAGGTGCTAAAAAGTACATTTATTGGTAAAATTAAGGTAAATTTTATAGTTAGAAAATGTATTAATTTACTTAATTTCCCGAGGGAAAATCTTACTTTTTATTGAAAGAGAAAGCTTTTTCATATGAGAAACAATATATGTATTCACTCGTATGTAGTTACAACCACAATATTTATATACTTGATTAACATTTCTATTTGTTATGAAATCAAAACTATCAGTTTTTATGGAGGATCAGGCACAGGTGAGTGCTGGTTGTATTCATTGTCGGTAGTTCTAAATCTAATATTCTTTTCAAAATAAAAAATTTCATTCTTGATAATAGTCTATTCTATAGTCTTTATGGCAATAGTAGTTTAGTGGTAAAATATAGGATTGTGGATCCTATGTCGCGAGTTCGATTCCCGCCTATTGCCCTTCTTCTTACTATATTTCATCATCATTGATTTAATTCTCATCAACCCAATTTTATCTTTAAATTTTCAATATAAATATACTAAACGAGGTAATAGAAATGAAACTAGAACGTGCAAAAGGAACAAGGGATTTTAGTCCCAAAGAACAAATGCTCAGAAAATATGTAATGAGCAAATTAAGTAAGGTATTTGAGCTATATGGGTTTTCACCATTAGCGACACCAATTATCGAGAGATATGATGTCTTAGCTGCTAAATTTACAGCAGGGGAAGAATCAGATGCTATGAAGGAAGTATTTACTTTCAATGATCAAGGAAATAGAAAACTTGGTCTAAGATATGAATTAACTTTTCCTCTTGCGAGATACATTGGAATGAATCAAAATACTCGTATGCCATTTAAAAGATATCAAATTGGTAGAGTATATAGAGATGGTCCGATACGTCTCGGAAGATACAGAGAATTTTGGCAATGTGATGTAGATATTGTAGGTTGTAATGGTATTATTGCAGATGCTGAAATTATTGCAGTACTAAAGAGAGGATTCAAAGAACTTGACATGGATGTAACTATTGAAGTAAATGATAGAAAACTACTCAATGATATATTGTCATTCGCAGGAATTAATGAAGAATTAAGAGAAGCAACATTAATCTCAATTGACAAACTGAAAAAGGTAGGTCCAAAAGGAATTGCAGATGAACTTAACTCTAAGGGTGTATCAGGTGATCAGATAAAAAAAGTTATTGAACTTATATCTGTGGAAGGTTCAAATAGTGAAAAATTAAAACTCTTACAAGAAAAACTTGGAGATACAGAAGGAATTATTGAAATCACTGAACTCTTTGAATGGCTTAATAAATTCAATGTCTCATTTGAATTTAATCCTGCATTAGCAAGAGGACTTGCATATTATACTGGTCCAATATTTGAGGTATTTCTAAAAGGTTCTGAAATTACCTCTTCATTTGCTGGAGGTGGAAGATGGGACAAGATGATTGGAAATTATCTTGGAACAAAAGAAATTGTGCCAGCTACAGGAGTTGCATTTGGCCTTGAACCCATAACAGAAGAGCTTAAACTTAGAGGATTTAACACAAAAGAAAGTGTTACTGACGTCTATGTGATTCCAATTGGAGATACAAAACAAAGAGCAGTTCAAATTGTTGAGGATCTAAGGAATTCAGGAATAAAATCTGATTTAGATCTAATTGGTAGAAACCTAAGTAAGAATTTAGATTTTGCCAATAAAATGAACATTCCTTATGTTGTTTTTATTGGAGAGGATGAAGTCAAGCAAAATAAAATAAAATTAAGAGATATGAATTCAGGTGACGAAAATCTAGTTACTCTTTCAGAAGCTCTTAAAATTCTTAATGGTGATAGCGATGAAGATTAAACTAGCGTTACCTAAAGGTAGGTTGTATAATGAGATCGAATCTCTGCTGAAAGATGCAGAGATTAAAATCTCTACTAATGGTAGAAATTATCGGCCAAATGTTAATGATCCAGAAATTCAATTAAAGATACTTAAACCACAAAATATCCCAAAACTTGTAGAACTTGGATCTCAAGATGTTGCATTTACTGGATATGATTGGGTTCTAGAGCAAAATGCAGATGTAGAAGAGCTTATGGATCTAAGTTTTAATCCAGTAAAGATTGTAGCTGCCATTCCCAAACAACTTAAAATAGATAAGACCAGCAAATCTAGTATTAGAGTAGTTTCTGAATATGAAAAAATTTCCAGAGACTACCTAGATAAAAAAGGATTTAATTATGTTTTCATAAAATCCTTTGGAGCAACAGAGAGTTTTATTCCTGAAGATGCTGATATGATTATTGATAATACCTCAACAGGAAGAACACTAAAAGAGAACAATCTAGTGATCTACGATGATGTTTTGAAATCATCTACAAGACTAATTGCTAACAAAGATGCAATAAATGATCCTTGGAAGAAAAAGAAAATTGAGAATCTAATAACATTATTTCAAAGTGTTCTTGAAGCAAGAAATAGGGTCTTAATTGAAATGAATGTTTCTGAAGATAAATTAGATACACTAATACCTAAACTTCCTTGCATGAAATCACCAACAATTTCAAAACTCTATGGTGAACAGGGATATGCAATTAAGATAGCTGTTACTAAAGATAAGATTCCAAATCTAATACCTTTACTAAAAAAAGAGGGTGCAACAGATATTCTTGTTTTTGATCTAAAAAAAGTGATTCCCTAGGTGAAAGAAATGAAAGTAAGAATACTAAAATTAGAAGAGGAAAGGGATCAGATTGCTAGAATAAAGAATAGATCCTCAGGAAATATTTTGGATGTCGAAAATTCAGTTAAGGCAATAATTGATAATGTAAAAAATAATGGAAATCGAGCATTAATTGAATTAACTGAAAAGTTTGATGATGTTTTGTTATGTGAAAAAAAAATAATTGTGAAACAAAATGAGATTAAACAAGCATATTCAAAATTATCATTTTCTGAGATACTGGCAATAAAAAATGCTGCCAAGAACATAAAAAACTATGCAAGATTTCAAAAACCAAAACAATGGTTTAAAGAAACTTCAACTGGAATTAAAATTGGTGTAATCATAAAACCTATAGAAAAGATAGGATGTTACATACCTGGAGGTAGGTATCCATTACCCTCTACTGTATTGATGTCGGTTATACCTGCAAAAGTAGCAGGTGTAAAAGAAATTGTCATAGCTACACCACCACAAAAAAATGGAAAAATTAATCCTGCAATTTTAGTTGCTGCTGATGTCGCTGGAGTTACTAAAATTATCAAAGTAGGAGGTGCTCAAGCAGTAGCAGCTATGGCTTATGGAACAAAATCTATTCCAAAGGTTGACAAAATTGTTGGTCCGGGAAATATTTATGTTACAGCTGCCAAAAAATTGCTATATGGTATTGTAGGCATCGACATGCTTGCTGGACCTTCAGAGGTTCTTATTATAGCAGATGAAGACTCAAACCCAAAATTTATTGCTGCTGATATGCTAGCACAGGCAGAACACGATCCATTAGCATGTTCAATTTTGGTGACTAACTCAATAGAGCTTGCTAATGCTACCAAATCTGAAATAGAAAAACAAACAGAGAAGTTATCTTCAAAAGAAATAATCAAACAATCTTTTGAAAAATTTAGTTGTATAATTTTAGTTAATTCATTAGATGAAGCTATCAAGTTTTCAAATCAATTTGCTCCAGAACACTTAGAGTTAATGGGATTTGAAAAAGAAATTTTAAAAGAAATTGACAACGCAGGATCTGTTTTTCTAGGTGAATATAGTGTGGAAGCTGCTGGAGATTATTGTTCAGGAACTAACCACATATTACCTACAGGCATGTTTTCAAAAATAAGAGGAGGACTTAGCGTATTTGATTTTCTTAAATTCATTACAGTTCAGAATCTTTCAAAATCAGGACTTAAGAAACTTAACAGCACAATATCAGTCCTAGCAGATATGGAAAATCTGCCAGCACACAAAAATTCCTCGAATATAAGATTTGAAGTAGGTGATTCTCTATGATAAAACCAAGAAAATCTGTAGAATTACTTGCACCTTACAATCCACCTTTAAACAAAAGGTCTGATTTTGTTAGACTGGATTTTAATGAAAATACAGTGGGATGCTCACCCAAAGTATTGGAAGCATTGAAGTCAGTTACCAATGAGGAAATATCAATGTATCCAGATTATACTGAATTAAGGAAACTTATTGCAAATCTAAACAAAATTGATCCTAAATGTATACTTCCAACTAATGCTGGAGATGAAGGAATTATGCTTGTCTTAAACACTTTTGTTGATAAGGATGAAAAAATAGTTTTACCTTCCCCAACATTTGCAATGTTTAAGTTTTACTCTGAAATAATAGGAGCTAAAATTGTTAAAGTTAACTACAACAAAGATCTATCATTTCCTATAAACAGAGTAATAGATGAAATTGATTCAAAAACAAAAATAATTGTTTTGGTTAATCCAAATAATCCAACAGGGACATCAATTCTAAAGGAAGATATCATTGAAATTCTAAAAAAAGCAAAAGATTCAATAGTATTGTTAGATGAGGCATATTTTGATTTTACTGGAGAAACATGTATTGATCTAATTAATAAATTTAAGAATTTGATAATATTAAGATCATTTTCAAAAGCATATGGTCTTGGAGGATTAAGACTTGGATATCTAATAGCAAATCAAGAAGTAATCTCAATTTTACAGAAAGTAAATTCTCCATATAGTATAACAAGTTTAGCTACAAGAATCTTGAAAGCAGCTATTTCTGACAGAGAATTTGTTAAAAATTATGTAAATGAAATTAAACAAAATAAGGATTATTTGTGCAATGAACTTGATAAATTGAATATCAAATTCTATAAAGGAGATGCAAACTTTCTCTTAGTAGACTATGGTAAAGATTATCAAAAGGTAAATGATTGGATCAAAGAATATGGAATTCTTGTAAGAAATAGAAATTCTTATGTAAAAAACACGTTAAGAATTACGGTAGGAACAAAAGAACAATGTGAAAATTTAATTGATTCTCTAAAAAAATACAAAATCAAATCCTTATTGAAAGGAATTGATACTTTACTATTTGATATGGATGGTGTTTTGATTGATGTATCAAATTCATATAGATTGGCTATTCTCAAGACAGTAGAATATTTTTCAGCTGAAACATCCTTAGAAGAAATTGATTCTTACAAGCTAAAAAAAGGGATGAACAATGATTGGGATTGCACACAAACAATCCTTAAAGATAAAGGTATCAAAATTGAATATAATGACATTGTTCAGGAATTTAATGAGATTCTATTTAACGAAACTATTGATGATGAAAAATTAATTTTATATGAAGAACTCATAAAATCATTAAGTAAAAAATACAAGTTAGGAATAGTAACAGGAAGACCAAAGAAAGATACAGACTATACTCTTTCAAAATTTAAAATTAATGAATTTTTTGCTTCAACAAATACACTTGATGATGTAAAAAATGGAAAACCTGATCCAGAAGGATTAGTTAAATCATTAGATGAGTTAAACTCTAAAAATGCAGTGTATATTGGTGACTCAGTAGATGATATTGTAGCTGCAAATAATGCAAGAATAATCTCAATAGGTATTGCTAAGGATAAAAAAAAAATACTTGCTCTTAACAAAGCAGGCGCTAAGTTTGTTCTTTCAAATGTTAATGAATTATTGGAGGTAATAAAATGAAAATTACAAAATTGTCAAGAAAAACAAATGAAACAGAGATTAAAATTTACTTAAACTTAGAGGGCAAAGGAAAATCAAGAATTAATACAGGAATTGGTTTTTTTAATCACATGTTAGAGTTATTTTCTAAGAACTCTTTATTTGATTTGGAAATTGAATCAAAAGGAGATCTGATTGTAGATGATCACCACACTGTTGAAGATATTGGAATTGTAATAGGTGAAGCCATACAAAAAGGAGTTGGAAATAAAAAAGGAATCTCGAGATATGGAACTATGATTCTTCCTATGGATGAAGTACTTGCATTAGTTAGTTTAGATTTTGCAGGAAGATTTGCATTTGTATATGATGTAGATTTTACCAGAGAAAAGGTTGGAGATATGTCAACAGAATTAGTATATGACTTTTTTAAAGCTGTAGCAGAAAATGCAAAATTGAACTTACACATTAAACTTCTCAATAATGGAAGGAATGACCACCACAGAATTGAAGCAATATTTAAAGCGTTTGGCAGAGCAATCAGAAATGCAATTGAAATAGATGATAGAATAAAGAATGAAATTCCAAGTACAAAAGGTGTTTTGTAATGATAGCAATAATTGATTATGGTGGAGGAAATGTAGGAAGTGTCAGGAATGCTTTGAATAGTCTTGGAATTTCAAATATTATCACAGATAATAAAAAAGAGATTAGCAGTTCGGATAAAATCATCCTTCCTGGTCAAGGTAGGTTTGGAGATGTGATGAACAAATTAAGAGAAAAAAAATTGGATAAATTACTAATCACTGAAATAAAAAATGGAAAGCCATATCTTGGAATTTGTATTGGTCTACAAATCTTATTTAAGGTAGGAGAAGAAGATTCGGGTATTCAAGGATTTGGAATTCTAAAAGGTAATGTTCCAAAATTTAAAGCTAAACTAAAGATTCCTCAAATAGGCTGGAATAAAGTAGCTCTTACTAAAAAATCAATATTCTTCAAAGATATTGCAAATAACAGTCAATTCTATTTTGTACACTCTTACTATGTCGAACCAGTTAAAGAAGAAACAGTATTATGTAAAACAGATTACGGTATTAATTTTGTTAGTGGAATAGAAAAAGACAATATTATTGCTGTTCAATTTCACCCTGAAAAATCTGGTAGAACTGGACTACAATTATTAAAGAATTTTTGTGAGTTGATATAAATGCTAAGTAAAAGAATAATCCCTTGTTTGGATGTAAAAAACGGTAAGGTAGTCAAAGGTACAAATTTTAAAAATCTTGTTGAAGTAGGTGATCCCGTTGAATTAGCTATTAAGTATTATAAAGAAGGAGCCGATGAACTTTGTTTCTTAGACATAACAGCGTCTTCTGAAAACAGAAAAACAATGATCGAAGTAGTAAGGAATGTAGCCGAATCAATTTTTATTCCATTTACTGTAGGTGGAGGGATAAAAACTATTGAGGATATAAACATTCTATTGAAAAATGGCGCTGACAAGGTTACGTTCTGTACAGAAGCAATAAAAAATCCAAATATAATTAAAAAAGCATCCAATAAATTTGGATCTCAATGTATTGTTATATCATTAGATGTCAAGAAAAATAATGATTATTGGGAATTATTCATATATGGTGGAAAACAAGCTACTGGAATAGATGCAATTCAATTTGCTAAGAAATGTGAAGAACTTGGAGCTGGAGAAATTTTACTAAATTCACTAGATACAGATGGGACTAATCAAGGTTATGATATAGAGATAACAAAATTAATTTCTGAGGCAATTAATATTCCAATAATAGCGAGTAGTGGTGCAGGTAATCCAGAACAAATTCTTATTGCATTTAGGGAAGGAAAAGCAGATGCAGCACTAGCAGCTTCAATATTCCACTATGAGCAATATTCAATTAGTGATGTTAAGAATTATTTGAAATCAAATAGTATAGAGGTGAGATTATGAAAGAAATAATTAGAGCATTAGATAATCAACCACTTGCAATAGTGGATGGAAGAAAATTTATAATCAATCCATTAACAGAACAGATTCCATTTACTTCAAGTGAACTATTGTCAGAAACATGTAAATTAATATCTCAAAAATTAAAAAAAGAAGTTACAAAATTAGTAACTGAGGAAGACAAGGGAGGGATTCTTGTTGCTGGTACTAGTATGATCACAGGACTTCCTTTTGGGATGGCAAGATGGTATCCAAATGGACTAGCTAATCAGATATCTGAAAAGTTTAATATGGAATACTGTAAGGGCAACCTCTATCTTAATGGTATATTGAAAGGAGATAAAGTGGCAATAATTGACGATATGGTTAGCACTGGAGGAACAATGATATCAATGATTAAGGCTATTGAAAAAACAGGTGCAGAGATTGTTCAGATAATATGTGTTGCAGAAAAATTAGGCTATGATGGGATTCAAAAAATCAAAGAAGAAACAGGATATGATGTGGATATTTTCATCAAAGTAGATGTTTCAGGAAAAAAATCAAAGGTGATATTATGATAATTCCAAGTATTGATTTAATGAATGGAAAAGCTGTTCAATTGAAACAAGGAAAAGAAAAAATATTGGAAAGAGAGGATGTAATTGAATTGGCTAAAGAATTTTCAATGTATGGTGAAATAGCAGTAATTGATCTTGATGCAGCTCTTGGCAAAGGAAATAATTTGGACTTAATAAAAGAAATTTGTAAGATTGCTGATTGTAGGGTAGGAGGCGGTATAAGAACCTTAGGCAAAGCAAGAGAATTTTTTAAATTTGGGGCAAAAAAAATTATAATTGGAACCAAAGCTACTCCTAAATTCTTATCTAAACTTCCAAAAGATAGACTTATTGCTGCAATTGATACAAAAAATGATGAAGTTCAAAAAGAAGGTTGGACAAAAGGAATTGGGAAAACTGCTAAGCAAGTAATTAACGAATTGGATCAATATGTGTCAGAGTATCTGTTCACAAATGTTGATATCGAAGGAACATTATCAGGTATAGATCTTGAAAAAATCAAAAGAGTTGTTAAATTAACTAATAATAAAATCACAATTGCTGGAGGAATAAGTTCTGTTGAAGATATAAGGCAAATAGAGATATTAGGATGTAATTCTCAGATTGGAATGGCAATTTATACAGGAAAGATAGATCTTAATGATGCTTTTTCTGGAGTACTAGATTTTGATAAAAATAAAGGTTTAATACCTACAATAGTTCAAGATGTTTCAGGGCAAGTTTTAATGATGGCTTTTTCAAATAAAGAATCCATAAGATTAACATTTGAGACAAAAAAAGCTACATATTTTAGTAGATCAAGAAAAAAAATATGGACTAAGGGAGAAACTTCAGGCAATACTCAAAAATTCATTAAAGCAAGATATGATTGTGATAGAGATACCTTGCTCTATACAGTTAAACAGAAAAATGTAGCATGTCACTTAGGAAGTTACAGCTGTTTTGATGACAAGAGATTTTCATTAAATGATTTATATGATATAATCTTAGATAGATTCCAAAATCCTAAAGAAGAGTCTTATACTTCTAAAATACTTAGAAATGAAGACGAAATAAAAAAGAAAATAAATGAAGAATCACAAGAAGTGATGCACTATAAGGATAGAGATAATCTAGTTTGGGAAATTGCGGATTTAGCATATTTTGTTACCTGTCTTATGGTAAAGAATAATATTTGTATGCAGGAAATTAAAAACATGTTATCTAGCAGAAACAAGTAAAGTAAATTAATATGCTTAATATTTAAATAGTTAAACCAAGGTTAACCTTGTTTTAATTGGATTTTTTACGCAAGGTAATAATAATATATTATTTGGAATTAATCTTATAGAATCCTCGTTAAAATTTTAAATATCCTACCTAAGTAAGATATTTACATTAAAGATCATGTGATTTTAATAAATATGTATACCTTTTTGACCCAAATCATGCAAACTTCAATGTGTTTAACATAAAAATATTAAGTGTAATATTTAATGTTTTAAGTTAGAAACATCTCAAGAAAGACAAAATTAGGGGATAATAGAGATGCTATAATAAAATTAGAAAGAGAAAGAAAGGGGTATCATAACCCCAGCTCCTTTTTGTAATAGACAACCAAAAATCCGGTACCACCAATTCCTGAAAATATTGCAGGAAACAGTGCACCTTTTATTCCAAGAAATGATTGTACTATTACGCCAACCACATACATTCCTATAAATGCAATGGCTGGCTTCTGTAAGAATCGGTACACATCATCTCTTAGTAGTGCTTGATGCCGTCTATCGCTTAAGCCTTTTCGCTTTACCATGGTTTTCACCTCCACATAGTTTATAGCTTACGCTACTTCTGACTTAAAGAAACTTAAAATATCAGAAATAGGTCAATCGGGAAAATCCCTTAAAAACATGAATTTAGAATATAGCAATGACTAAAGTTAAAAAGTTCAAAAAAATAATATATTTAAATTTTATAATCTGTTAAACTGAAACTTAATTAACTTAGAATTAATACTTACAGACCTTCACTACTGGTCTACTTATTGTTAGTAATCTTACCTAAATAAATTCTTTGTTTTCTCGACTAAAGCGTATGATGAATTTTAAATTTGTAATAGAAAACTATGTGCTTTTTGATGATCTAACCTTCAAAATAATCCATTTTGTGTATTAAGAATTGTACAAGCACTATATTTTGTATAAGTTTAGCATTGATTTAGAGGTAGTATGTACCACAACTAATAAAAATACATAATATTGCCTCCTTTTATGTACTTACCTTATCATGAAGCATTGTATTTCTCATGGCCGAAAAAATATTTTTCTATATTAGTTGGTAGAGATCATAATTTTGAATTTTTGACAGAAAGAAGTTATTGTGTTCAGAAACACCCGATTAGATACACAGAGAAACAAGATTATTATTGTGGAAAATTAAATCTTCCAAAATCTCATTTTAGTATGGATAAAAATTATACAGAATATAAAATAATAAAACTCAATTATCCTATAAGGTTGCGTGCAAAAGGTTGGTGGGGAACAGGTTATTTACTTTTTATTAAATGCAAATATGAATTTGGGACCATAATAGAGATAAAAAGAAATTATGTTTTAACCTGCTTAAAACAAAAAAATTTAAAGTTATTATCATATGAGAGATTTTCAAAAGGGAAAAAATATATCTCAAACAAAGTTTACTTACCCCGAGATTCTGTTGGAAATCAAGTGTATTTTCTACGTTTTAAGCCAAAAATTTGTCTTAACTATGGTCATGAAAATGTTCAATTACCACAGTTCAAGGGGGACTTAAAAGATGAAGGAAGATGTTTTCTGATTTTTGAGAAAAGAAATAGAACTGAAATAATGACATACTTAAATTCTATTAAGAGTGAACAAAAAACACCTAAATACCAAGAAGCTATAAATCTTATTCGGAAGGATGTAAGCCCAAAATCTATTGCAAGGTTAAAGGGAGTCAGTGAAACAGCTATTTGGAAACATATAGCTACTGCATATAATAAAAAATATATTGAACGGAATGAGTTAGCAAAAATTCTTAACAGATTCACGAGTACTGAAGTTAAAATTAACCTACTTATTGATTTTGAGAACCTTAAGAAAATTCACAAAAAAAATTTTGCAAGAATTCTTAAATATTTTCCGGATGAAAGGACAAGACAATATAAGTTAAAACAGTCATATAGTGACACATTTAATATCAAATTCATTCATGGATTTTACTTTAAAAAATATGGCATTAAATTAATAACAAACCAGGTTGAGTGTATGTTGTTGTTCTATTATGATCTACTTGAACTTGATTATATATAGACAAATACTATTTGATTGCATCGCCTATCTTTTTTTCCAAAAATTTTCTCAATGACAAATCTGAGTCAAGATACTTTACAACATCATTACCAGTAATTAAAACAATAATTGAATTATCTTTAACACTTCTAATTTGTTCAATATCTGAACCTTTTGTGAAACCATTAATTGCTATAAAAAATCCCATTCTTGTATGGTTTATATGATCACTTACCTTTGCTTTGAAAAGTTTAACTTCTTTTGCAGACACTTTGTTGGTCCAATTTTTAGCTTCAACAAAAATGAAGGGGGAATTGAATTGCATCCAGAAAGTATCTTTTACCCTGTTAATTAAAGTTAGATCAATTTCTTCACTTTTTGTATTTCTGTTAATTTTATCAATTTCTATTCCATTGAGTCCAACAAATAATTTAGCCAAGAAAAGTTCCAAATATCTTCCTTTTTTGTTTGAATTCTTTTCATTCAAACATTCATTCCAAGATAGCTGTAATTCTTTTTTTGTTATAAAATCATTACAAAATACCTTTCTAATTATATTATTAAATAAAGGCATATTTGTGTTTAAAAATAATTCTGTGAACGCCAGTAGTGTATCACTGTTCATTCTTCTAAAAAGTTGAACAAATTCATCGCTCTTTTCTTCAAAGTAAGGTTCTGAAATTAAACTATGAAATGCGTAAGATAATTCAAGTGCTTTGGCAGGATCATTTTTTATGGTCAAGAAATAATATTCACCTAACTGAATTTTTTGAGAATCCTTAAGACTATGCTCATGTGTTCTTAGATCCGACAAGATTGCAGATATAGCCATAACATCAATATTATTCATATGTGTATTTAGCATTGAAAATAAAGAATCAATATCATGGGAGGCAAACCCAAGAAAATGAGGTAAACCTTGTTGCCCTTTTGACATAGTTCTTGTTTCAGTCAAAAGAATTTGTGATCTCGCATCCTTTTCTAATCGTTCCAGGAGATATTCTGTTGCCTCAAATTCATCAGCAAAATTATTCATAAAAATTTGATTAATTGAAAAATTTATTTTTCCGTTTGATGTTAGCTCATATTTTATCCTGGATTTTTTTGTAAGTGTTATTTCAAAAGAACTCTTAAATTGTACGATATCTATATTGGGTTCTTCACTAAAAAGTCTTATCATCATGCTGGAATTCATAATTTTATGTCCTTTGAAAAGACCTTCTTTAATAACAAATTCATATCGCTGTTTTTCGGTCTCTTCTTCTTTTAAAATCTTTGCATAGTTTTTAGATTTTGAAGGATCTATTTTTATTAGTTCGACAGAATTTCTATGTGATGTTAAACAGAGCCGACGTATAAGCAATTGAGGAATTTTGGCATTGATTAATTTGCAGCCAGAGAATATAGCAATCTTTTTTAGTACTTTTTTTAAGACAGAATCAATAAATCTCTCACTACCTCCATAAATATAAACTGTTGTTTTAAACTTACTTTCTTTTAAAAATCTTAAAGTACAATACTCAGTTATAACTTTCAATGTTTTTGGAATAATTTTGCTTGTTGGTGTTGAGAACCTATTTGTTCGTTTTCCTTCTTTACAATAATAAGCAATTAATTCGGGTTTACGTATTTGAATACTTCTTTCAAATCCTTCATTATTTATTGAGTCAGAAATTAAATTTCTATTTAGGTATTGTTTGGATTTTTCAAAACTGAAATTCCCTTTTATAATAGAAATCTGTAAAGATAATTGTCTAAAACCAAATTCTTTATCAGATGGAACAATTTTGTCTATAATATCAAAATCATCATTAGTATCATTTTTCATTTTAGTTACAATCTACCTAATTATACCACCCCTTTATAAATGACATACCAGAATTAATTTATAAATACTGTGGTTTCCAAGCTTAAAATAAAATCCTATTTATTTTATTCATACATAGTGAGACATTAAAATTTATAAAATAGAAGACAAAATTTTAATATTAATGAAAATAAGACAATTTAGTACAAATTTAAATGCTTATTTAAATTAATATCAACCATCTAACAGGCATTCTTTTGGTCCGCCATTTATTAGAAATGAGCAATAGGAGCATTTCTTTATTATTTTATTATGTATTTTATTCAATAATAAATTATTAGAAATTGCCCTTGTATCTCCTTTCAAAGACCAATTTTTAGTCCTTTCCAGCCGTCAATATACCCATGCCTACTTCCAGAAATAAAAGGGCTTAACGCAAGTATGTAAGGTTTTACTTTTCTACCAAACACATTATCTTCAACAACAGGATAATTATTCTCTTTGCAAAAGAAAACATAAGCTTCATACAATTCTCTTTTTGATGTCCAGCTATTCATATCTGCTGAAAGCAATGATTGTACAAAAAGCAATATTGGATTAGATTCCTTTATGTAAAGATCTTTAATTTCTTTTAAAGTCAAGTGGTTTGAAAATTTTTTGTTTTTATGTAATCGTTGAAGTCCTTCTACTGCCCAGTTTAAAATTCCACTTAATTCTTCATTTGTTGTTAATTCATTTATTAGATTTGGATTTCCTTTTTCTTCCGTAAACGTAAATGGAAATTTTACTAAAATCCATCTTCTATAGAATGCATGTGTATCATCAGAAGTAGCAGGTATTCTATTTGCAGAAAAAAATAATTTAGCATAATTGCTAAAATAAAATGGATTCTTGAATTTCTTTTCACCTTTAACTTTATCTCCACCCGTTATCTGTTTAAATAGGGAAGTGTCATCTAACTCTTTATCTGAAAGATCAGCATATATATTTGCCAGTTTTCCATAAAGCTCAGCAGAAGAAAATCTGCTTGAACCCATTTCATGTAATGATATATGGGATATATTTTCAGAACCAACAAATTTAATTATTACATTTAATAAAGTAGTTTTTCCATTGCTACCTTCTCCAAAAAAAATGATAGCATATTGGTATTCATAATTCTTCCATAATAGATAACCAAATAATTCTTGAATGAGTTTATGGGTTTCTTTTGTGAGTGTTTGATGTATAAATTTCTTAAAGTTCGGGCACTCTGCATTTGGCTTAAAATATATAGGTAGTTGAATGGTAAATAGAAACTCTGGTGAATGTTTCATAATTTTATTTTTGTTTAGATCTAATATACCATTTTTAAGATTAATAAGATTTAATGGTTTGTTAAATAACTCTCTTGAGATATATGTACTTCTTTTAACATGACCTTCAACCTCAGATGCACGATTTTTACTTGCGTCTTCATGAAGTGCTTTTTGAACTTCTTGTTTTATTATTGTTTCAGATGGTATGTATACTCCCTTATTATATATATAAACTTCTTCACTATCATCCATTGTTTTAATATGATATTTTCTAATAATATCATCGGCAAGCCATTTTGCTTTGAAGTCTTTCCCATGAAAATATTTGACATCTTTCATCATAACCTACTTCCTCCTTTGTTTAGATTTAATATCATCAAGTAGTTGTATGAATAAACCAGAATCAAATTCTGCGAATAATACTCCAACACCTACAACAAACCTAATTGTATCTCTGTACGCTGCTAATGGATGATATAATAAATGAGTGTTTTTAATTTCAGACATTACGTCATTGATTTCTGCACGAAGTAATTTTTTTAACCTATTTTTATTCTTTTTTTGAAGCAAAAAGTCTTCAAATTCAATTATTTGTTTCATTTGTTTTTTTTCTTGCATTCTCGATTTCCTCCATTAATTGTATTAATTCCTGTCTCCATTTTGGCAAATGTTTCATAAAAAGATAGAATTAAATTAGTTTTATTTGAATTATTATGCGATGAATATAAAACTAAAAAATATCATAATATTTTTATATAAACTTTATTTAATATTAAATAAATATAAAAAACTCCAATTTTACTGAGATAAAACTGGAGATGAATAAACAAATTAGATAATCCAATATATATATTTCTAATTTGTTTGTAATAATAAATATTATTATGTGGTGAATATAAAACTAAAATGGTTACTAAAAAAGATAAAAAAATAGGGTATTCCAAATCACCAACAAACATATTTTCAGTCCCATTATATACCAGGACAATTCTACTTACATTGTTTAAGGCAAACAATACTCCAGACTTAAAAAAGCTTGGAGTAACCTCAAAATGGTCTATATACACTAACAAATATCCAAGTTTAGAACAAAGCCTGTTGAAATCAGGATTGATTTATTATAAATATCATATAAATAAGTTTGATAAAAAGGGAAATCCAAAAATTATCAAAGGATATCGTGGAAAAAAGATATTTCATGTTGACTATCAAGAGCTCCTGAATAAGATTTTAAGTCTTTTAATAAAAATACACCTTAAAAATAAATTTAATCTTACTATAAATCTTAGGCAGATCGAAGATGAAATAATTACACAGAATTTAATCTATAAGAGTCAATTAAGGAAGTATAGTGAAAGTGTATACAATTACAAAAAGGAAATTGAAAAACAACACAAGCAATTGTATGAAAAATCTTTAAAAGAGAAATTAAAAAAACATAGTAATGTTATGTTTAAATTAGAAAGAGAAGTTGGAGATGAAACGATTGTTATTGCAGAAGAGGAATTCTATAATATATGGGACAAATATGAATTAAGGGAAGAAGAAAACAAAGAAGGTTTCAAAACCTATTACCTCAAGAAAAAGCAACTTAATGAAGAGATGCTAAAAAAGAGGACAAAAATAACAAAATCAATAAGTAAACACAAGAGCATCTTGTTAAATACAAATTATAATGGCAATAATTTAAAGCTTACAGATTTATTCAATAATTATTGTAATCACTATCTATCTGATAAAAAATACCTAAAATTGTATGATTTTAATAACCTAATTATTCGATTTTTATATACTATTGATTCTACTTTTGCACCCAAATATACTCATATCCAAAACTCTAAATTAAAAGGATTTGAGAGATTTGTTATGCTTTGTCAATTTGATCATAAATCTCTAATGATAAAAGAAAAAGGTAGAGTTAAATCAATTGACTTTGAACTAAATCACAGAGATAAAGAGTTCATTAATGAGCTAAAGAAATTGCCTCAACTTACCAATAATAAATTCATTCAGTATAAATCAATGGAGGAACACAAAAATGATACAAACAAATAAAATATTGTGTAACCCCTATATTATATATTTAAAGATAATTATATTTGTAATTTCGATCAATATAAAAATCTAAAAAAGTTCTAAATTTCAAATGTCACAGCTTTCAAGGTCTTTAAAAAATACACTTATAAAATTCAAAAACAAAAGACTTGTTAGTCTAAAAAAAGATTTTGTTTATCAAAGATATACTTATCAAGATATTCATAATTATTCTCTAAAACTAATTACTTTTTTTAAAGAAAATAATATAAAAAAAGGTGACAAAGTTGCTATTTGTGTTTACAATAGCCCTCAATATTTTTACACTTATATTGCTTGTATGTTTTCAGGTGTTATTTTAGTTCCTATGGATTTTAGTTCTTCAAATGAACTAATGAAAAAATTTATTGATAAGACTAAAACAAAACTCTTAATTACTTCTGTTAAAAAAATTGTAAATTTTAAAATAAAAAAAGTGTATGTCGAGGAATTAGACGAAATATTAGAACCTAAACCCAAAGGAAAAATACAATTAACAAAAGAAGATGATTTAGCACAAATAATGTTTACTTCTGGAACAACTGGTGAACCTAAAGGTGTAATGATTAGTCATGGAAATATTTATTCAAACATTATTCCAGCACTAAAATTCATAACAATTAAACCTAGTGATCGTGCAATTTCAATAATTCCTCTAAGCCATATTTTTGAACAAACAATTTTTTTAGGAATGACTTTAATGGGCGCTTCTACAACACATCTAAGATCAAGAAGATCAAGTGAAATTCGAGCTGCTTTAAATAAAGAAAAACCAACAATTATTGCTGCTGTTCCTGCTTTTTTTAATTTATTTAAAAGAAGAATTGAAGAAAAAGCTAAAGAAAAAGGTAAATACGAAACACTTCAAAAAACATTAAAACTCGCTTCTTCACTTCCTAGAATTGCTAGAAAAATAATTTTTAAAGATATTCATAAAGTGTTTGGTGGAAAATTAAATTTAATTATTTGTGGTGGAGCTGCTCTTTCTGTTCAAACTGAAGAGTTTTTTGAAAATATTGGAATGAATGTCATAAATGGTTATGGTTTAACAGAAACATCTCCTCTTCTCACTGCAAATAAAATTAATGACAAAAAAATAGGAAGTGCTGGTAAAGTTATTGGTGGAGTTGAATTAAAATTATCAAAACAAAAAGAAGTTTTAGCTAGAGGAAAAAATATTACTCCAGGATATTACAAAAATCCAAGTGCAACAAAAAAACTTATTCAAAATAATTGGTTACATACTGGAGATATTGGAGAATTTGATGAAGACGGATTCTTATTCATTAGAGGCAGAGTCAAAAACATGATTTTAAAACAAAATGGAATGAATGTTTATCCAGAAGATATTGAAAAGATTCTTGATAAAGAACAATTAATCAAAGAATCTTGTGTTATAGGACTAAATAAAGGTACTGATGTTATAATTACTGCTGCATTGTTATTAAGCAAAAAAGCATCAAATAAAGAAATTCAAAAAGTTATTGATAAAACAAATAAAAAGTTAGAGTTTCATCAAAAAATCCAAGAATTTATTGTTTGGAAAAAAAAGGATTTTCCTAGATCTTTTAGTTTTAAAGTCAAAAAAGTTGATGTGCAAAAAACAATTGAATCTAAAACACATACTCACACTCAAAGTAAAGATGAAATTATCCATATTTTGTCATTAATTTCTCATATTGATGCTAGTATAATTAAAGAAAATTCAAACCTTTATTCTGATTTAGGTTTTGATTCACTTAAAACAATTGAATTAAGTTCAATGATTGAAGAATTATTAAGAATTGAAATTGATGAATATTTAATTGATAGTAAAACCACTGTTAAAGATTTAAAAGAATTAGTTGTACGAGGAAAACAAGAAGAAAAAGAAAGAAAAGTTAGCAAACGAATGTTCAGTAAATTCTTTATTCCACTACGAGCAGTATTCCCAGAATTTGCATATTTATTTGGTTCAATGTATTTTTCAAGTATCAAAGTTATTGGTAAAAAATACCTTAATGAAATTAATGAACCTGTTGTAATAATTTTTAACCATACAAGTCATTTAGATGCTCAAGTTATAGGTAAACATTTACCAGCAAAAATTAGAAGCAAAAGTGCTAATGGTGCTGCTGCAGACTATTTTTTTAAAGATTCCAAAAAAATTAAAGATTGGTTAAAAACAAGATTTTTTAGATATTTCTTAGGTGCGTTTCCTGTAGCAAGAGTTGGAAAAGAAACAAAAAGCACACTTAAACAAACATTTGAATATATTGGTGAAGCTGTAGACCATAGATGGAATATTTCACTAAGTCCAGAAGGTACAAGAACTAGGTCTGGCAAAATGAATCCATTTAAATCTGGAATTGGGATAATTGTTAAAGAAACAGGCTATCCAGTTTTACCTATCAAACTTAAAGGATTATATGACATCATGCCTCCAGGTGCGTCTTGGCCAGTAAAAAAAGGACCCGCAGAAATTGAATTTGGGAAATTAATCAGATTTAAAAGTTTAGATACACCTGTTGAAATAACTCAAAAATTAGAAAAAGTAATTAGAAATATGTAATTTAAAATTATCCAAAAATAATTAAGCGCAGTTCCCCACACCCTTTTTGAAAATGATAAAAACTGGAATTGATATTGTGAAAATATCTCGAATAAAAGAAAAAATAAATGACCAAATTTTCCTTTCTAGAACATTTAATGATAAAGAACTAAAAAATTCTATAGATAGTTTAGCTGGAATTTTTGCATTAAAAGAGGCGTTTTTTAAAGCCACACAAATAAAAATAAAAAAGTGGAATGAGCTTGTTGTAAAAAAACAAAAAAATGGAAAACCATACATTGTTTTTGACAAGAATCTAATTGATTTTAAAATTAAATCTATAGATTGTAGCATTGCTCATGATAGCGAATATGCTATAGCTAATGTTGTTATTAATGAAATCTAAAAAATAATTTTCCCTATCCAAATTACCCAGTTTCTTAAAAAATAATAACTGCTTTTTAGAATTTGTCTATTAATTGTTGCAACAACATACTCTGCATATATTTTTGGATCCAATCTATGTTTACTTGGTGATTTGATTTTGGATTTTTTATTTAGATTTGTATCAAGCCTAAAGGGTCTAAAAATAATTATTTTAATTTTTTTATCCATTTCTTTTCTAACAGATTTTAAATATCCTTCAACTGCATGTTTACTCGCTGAATATGCTGAATAATTTTTAAGAGAAACAATTCCCCCAAGAGATGAAATTGTTGCAATAACACCTTTTTTCATATGCTTATATGCTAGATTAGTTGAAATTGTTACAGCTTTAAAATTAACATCCATAATATTGTCAATTTCTTTACTTGAAAACTCTGAAAAATGTTTTTTATCTGTAATTCCTGCATTATTAATCACAATATCAATTTTTTTAAATTTTTTTAAAGTTTCATCAAATAATTTTTTTATTTGTTTTTCGTCAGTCAAATCAATTTTAAAAAACAAAACTTGATTTTTGTATTTTTTTATATCAATTAAATTTCGATCGCATAAAACAAGATTACATTTTTTCTTATCAAATTCTTCAGAAATAGATTTTCCAAGACCTGAAGCTGCACCTGTTATGATGATTGTTTTCATTTTATATGTAGTTCAATAATATCTTCATCTTTAACAATATGTTGCATATTTGTTAATTTTTGACCATCATATCTTGCTGATTTTCCCCAAGCTCTACAAAATTTGAATTTTTTAACAAAGTCTTTATGTAATTTTTCACATAATCTTTGAAGCGTATCTCCTTCTCTTAGAATTAAAGGTTCAGTCATATCTGCTTCTTTTCCAGGTTCTTTTAAATAAATTCTAATCATATGTAAATTGTCATAGATTTTTTGTTTTAATTCTTCTAAATTAGTTCCTTCACCCGCTGAAACATAAACAGCCTCAGGAAATCTTTTTTTTACTTCTTCAAGTTTTTCTTTAGAAACAGAATCAATTTTATTTATTATTAGCATAGCGTAAATATATTTTTTATCACCAGTAATAACATCAATAAGTTCATCAGTATCAATTTTTGTCCTAATAAGTACATCTGCGTTATTATACTTAAACTCTTTTAAGATAGCAATCAGTGTTTCTTTTTTAACCTCAAGAGGAACTGTTGAACTAATAGAAATTCCGCCTTTAGATTTTTTCTTAATTCTAACATCTGGTCTTTTTTTATTAACTCTAAAATCTGCTTCATATAATTCTTCCATTAAAATATCATGATGATGAAGTTGATTAATATCAAGCATTACAGCTAACATGTCAGCTGTTCTAATTGCAGCTAAAACTTCTCTTCCTCTTCCAGTTCCATCAGCTGCACCTTCAACAATTCCAGGAACATCAAAAATTTGAATTTTAGCCATATTATGTTCCATAAGTCCAGGAACAACAGTTAAAGTAGTAAATTCATAAGCAGCTACTTTAGATTCTGCATTTGTTAATTGATTAAGTAAAGTAGATTTACCTACAGAAGGAAAACCTACAAGAACAACTGTGGCGTCTCCTGATTTTCTTAAAACATATCCGTCAGATTTACCTTTACCTTTACCTTTTTGGATAATTTCTTCTTTAAGCTTAGCAATTTTTGCTTTAACAAGACCAATATGATGCTGAGTTCTCTTATTATACTTAGTTTTTTTAAGTTCTTCCTCAAAATCTTTGATCTTATCTTCACGAGCCATACGAAGAATGAATTTTGGTGATTTTAAATAAGTTTTGATATAAAAAATAAATTAAATTTTTTCAAAAGAATATCCAAATCGATCTATTTGACTACTAAATTTTTGTGAGATAGCATTTCTTGAAATTGGTGTATAATGTGTTGAATAATGTTTTTTATCTTTTCTAACTTTTGTTTTTGCTCTTGGTAGTGTTGACTTCGAAAACCCAAATGAACTACATAATTCATCATAATCGTCTTGTAAGTTTTCGAATCTCAATAAAACATCAAAATTATCTTGACCTTCTGAATCAAAATAGAAATTATTATTGGTAAAATAAGGCGGTAATTTTTGAGCAAAAGCCTCAAAATCACCTTCTGCAATACTTTTTTTAAGTTTAGGTTTATCAATAAGCCTATGTCTTGCACTTGTTAAAATTCTATCTAAACTTAAATTTCCTTCTTGCACTAATTCAACAAGTCTAGTTAAAACATTTGTTTGAGTACCAGTTTCAATTCTTGGATCATTATACTCTGTTTGTGTCCAGTACCATCTTGAAACAACCATGTCCCAAGGATTTCTAGTTATTGTGATTTTTGTATAATCATCCCATACCTCTCCAACTTGTTTTTTAATCTCATCTGGAGTCATATGTTCATAAAATCCTTCATAATTCCTAGGGGTATGTTCAAGATGACCTTCATCTAAACCAATATTTAAATTAGCAATTGGTGTGATAATATCATTTTCTCCACAATGTTGAGCAAGTGCTAATTCAAGTGATGTCCCTGCAACTTTTGCAGGTTTAAAAAAAATAAATTTATGATCATGTGATATTATCATAAATTAGAAAATCAAGAAGTTATTTATATATTTTACTACTCTTTTATGACAAATTTAATTATTTTTAAATATAACTCCTTCTTCCAAGTTAAAATGGCACCAAGTCCATCAATTCAAATAAATAAAAATCTAGATGCAATCCTAATCTTAGCTGGCGAATATAAATCAGGTAGAAGTGAACTTACTCATCAAATCTACACTCAAATAATGGAAACAGGAAGAGACGAAAATCCTCTTTTTGTTGTTGTTTCAGGAAAAAAAAGTGGTTTTAATGGAACTGAATCAAAAGTTTCAGAAAGTGCTCAAATTAGAGATTATCTGATTCGTTTAGGTGTTGCTCCAGAACATCTTATTGTTGAAGAAGAATCTTTAGACACGTTTGGAAACATTGTATATAGTTTTAATAAATTACAAGCCATAGATGCAACATCTGTTGGACTTATTACAGACCATTTTCATATGAATAGAGCTCAAACTATCACTGAGCGTGTTTATGGGGACAGAATTAATGTAGAATTTATACCTACAGAAACAACAGCTTCAAAACTAGTTAATTGGAGAGATAGAGCATACTTAACAACATTTAATTTTTTAACAAGAAATATTGAATCAGGAGATGTTGAAGGTTTTAAAAATTTCTTAGAAAAAAATCATCCATTTTAAACAAAAAATCCTTCAATTGGTTACAAAATTGGAAAACATCTTGTGAAATTAGCAAATAAAGCAATTAGTTTAACTCAAAAAGATTCAACATATGAAAGACCTGATTAGTTCTACCCCTTACTACCAGCAAACAAACTTACACCAATTCCTGTTATCATTGCAACAAGTGAATCACTTGTAAAGAATTCTGGAGACATTAATTGAGCAAGTGTGCTTTTACCCCATAAAATACCTAGAGCAAAACTTAAAAATAATCCAACAGCAAAAGTTACTCCAAAATAAAGCATAGCTGTCTTTAGATTTTTATATGACGAATTTGTAAATGCCATAATTCCTACAATAAATATTAGAAAAAACATTACTCCAACATTTACATTAGGTGCTGAAAGTGTAGGACTTGAAAAAACACCAAATTGTGCAACAACTAAATATACTAAAACTGCAAGTAAAGATTTTTCATTTGTAATTGATTCTTTAGAAAATCCTTCTTTAATAGATTCAGTTTGTTTTTTAGCTTCTTTTATTTCCCATTTTCGAAGTAATTCATCTCTAACAGGAGTAGAGGTAGGAGTGTGTTTTTTATGAACTTTGTCCGCAAAATTAACTATGTGATTCTTAGCACTTGTTACAAAAGATCTTAAGGAAATATAAAACCCAAAACCACATGCAGCAAAACCTAGTATTCCTAAAACTATCACACTAAAAGTCCATCCTTGTGTGTTAATAACTTGTACATATTTAGGAAATAAATCATAAATAACTAGAATTATTATAAAAAACAAAATTGTTCTTTTTAAAAATGATAAAAGTAATGACGAAAGTGCATTTATTATGATTAAAGAAACAAAAAATAAAATTAAAGCAATAATAATTGCTCCTGCGTTCCCACTCATAACACCTCTAGGTAATTCTTGAAAATAATTTACAATTGTCAATGGAACATTACTAGTTACTGTTTGATTAATTAAAGTTGTATTCATAATCCCTCAAAAAAATATGACTAATCTTCCTATATAAACTTTTCTTTGATATAATTAAGTATTTAATTAATTAATATATTTAATTATTTTGTTTATACAATTAATGATTTATAGACGACAAAAACATTTATAAACTCCTTCCGCTTTAAATCTATTTGTAAACTTTAGTTAAACCTATCTACACTAGATTTTAAGTGTAGATTTTCAATGGCCAAAAAAATATGACTTATAGCGAAAGCTCTGTAAAAAAAAGAAAAAAAATTAATCTTAAACTAATTAGAAAACTGTCCAAATCAATTTCAAATAATGAGCATAGAGCAATAATTCTATTATTTCTTGAAACAAGAATTTCTCCTAAAAAATTAGTTAAATTAAGATTTGAAGATTTCGAGTTTACAACGTGTACAATTAAAATAAATGAAAAAAGAACAAAGATATCTCTTGAACTAAGTTTACTACTAAAGTCTATTTCTTTATCTAAAAAGAGATACTTTTTTTCTATTTCAACAAGGAGAATTAGACAAATTCTTCAAAAAATTGGTTGTAATTATCTAAGCATTAAAAAAGCAGGATGTGGCGCATGAAATTAAATGAAAAATCCAAAAGAATGCTTTACCTAAGTATTGGTCTATTCTTTGTTTTTGTTAGTTTAATGTTTTTAATAAAAACCACGCCAACTCCCACAGGTTTTTCTATTTTTGAATTTAATAATAACAATATAGAAATTCAACCAAACATAGATAGCACATCAGAAGAATTACCAATTGGAAGAAACTTCCCAGTTCCTAGTTCAATAATTGAAGATCAAACAGAAAACCAAATTTTTCAAAGTAATAGTGGAAGTAGTGGCCCAAGAAGAAAAAGTATTCAAGAAATTTTAGATGAAATAGAAAAAATTCATAAATATAATCAAAATAGAACTTTTAATATTTCATTAATTGCACCACTCTCTGGATTTTTTGAATACGTAAACTCATCATTATTTGAATTTAAAATAAATTCATCAAATAGTCTAAACTACTGCGAACTTATTATCAACAATGAAATAGTATTAACAAACTACAATATAACATCAAACAATATCCATTCATTTAATTTAACAAGTTTATTGCCTAAAAGATATACTTGGCAAATTTCTTGTAAAGATAATAAAAATAACACTTTAATTAGTGAAAAAAGATGGTTGATTTTTGTGAAAAGTTCTAGATTTTCTGGAGAAACTACTAATCTTAATAATGTTGATATCGAAAAAATTCAAAATTTTATTATTGAATCTCCGAGTTACGGAAAAATTTCATTTTTAGAAAATATTAACTTAAGTGAAGGAGCAGATATTGACGCCAACGTCATTGTTGAAAAAAATAAAATTACAATTAACTCAAAAAACATAACTGCCTTAAATAAAACTGCAAGACTTACATTCTATGATTTAAATTTAGTTAATCCCGTAATTTTTAGAGATGGAGAATACTGTTCAAATTGTCAAATTATTTCAAACAATGCAAATTTAAGCTTTTTAGTTCCTCATTTTTCAACTTATACTGCTTCAGAAAATTCAAAGTTACATATTTTTGATGATTCAGATTCAAATATTAAAAATATAAATGAAATCATTAATTTTTATGCAAATTATACAAATATAACAAATGACATCCCTATCTCAGGAGCAAGTTGTACAATTTATTTTACAGACGGTTCAGAGTCTATGACATTTAACTCTGGTCTCTTTAAATATAATAGATCATTTTCCTCAATAGGAATTAAAAACTATAATGTAACTTGTGATGGTTCAGCTCAAGGTTTTACAGCTCTTTCTACAAATGAATATGCAAGTATTAATTTTGACAATTCTCCGAGTGGTGCCAATATAACTGAAATAAGTAATGAGAGAGGAACATTTGCTTTATCAACTCCAAGTACAATTCTAGAATCCGGAAATTTAACTTTTTTTAATTTTGATTCAAATGTTTTAACAAATTCATGGCAAGCATATTATGGAAATATTTCTGGAGGAATTAAACTTGAAAGTGCATCAGGAGCAGTTTTTTATCAATGGGAGATTTTAGATCCAAGTGGAGAAGTTTACGCAGCGAGGGTTTCTGATATTAATTTTGCAACTTTAAATTGTACAAATTCAACCCAAATTTCAACTGAAGAATCTTATATTGGTCATTTATCTGCTGCTGCTGACAGTGTCACAAATACTTTTGATTCAGCTACTCATCCAAACTTTACCATTGGAGAGCAATTTTATGATGAAAATTTATGTTTTGCCACTAATATGTATTCCAACAGTGTTCAATCCAATAATTTTTTTGAAGTTTTACTAAGCGATGCTGCAAATAATATTGTTTACACAACAATTATTGAAAATAATAAACTTGGATTTGATAATACACCATATCATTTCCAAATGCTAGTTGGTGAGAATGGACAAGATAGTATTGGAACGTCATATTATTTTTTTGTTGAAGTTGAATAGGCTATTTTTCCATAAAATTTAAATTATTAGTAAAAAACTCTAAAGTATACTCGGGGGTAAACACTATGGAAAAAGTTTATGTTATAGGTCACACAAATCCAGACACAGATTCAGTTGTTAGTGCAATGGCACTTTCTACCTTACTTAATTTAAAAGAAAGAACAGATAGATATGTTGCTTGTATGTCAGGATCTCCAAATTCTGAAACAGAATATATTTTTGATAGATTTGGGATGGAATTTCCTGAGCAACTTGAAGATGCAACAGGAAAAACCTTGTTTTTAGTTGATCATAATGAAGAATCTCAAACAGTAAAAGGAAGAGAAAATGATAATATAATTGGTCTAGTTGACCATCATAAAATTAAATTTGAAAATTCTAAACCAATATACGTAATAATGAAACCTTGGGGTAGTTCAAATTCTGTTATTTATGATATGTTCAAAAAAGATTTGCTTGAAGTCCCAGATTATTTAAAACCTGCAATGTTATGTGCAATTTTGTCTGATACTGTTATTCTAAAAAGTCCTACAACTACACCAGTTGATATGATGTTTGTTGAAGAATTATCTGAAGAACTTGGTTTAGATTATCAAGAATTAGGTATGGAATTATTTAAAGCAAAATCAAATTTAAAAAGCAAAACTCCTATAGAGATTATTAAAAATGATTACAAGGATTTTGACTTTAATGGTAAAAAAGTTGGTGTAGGTCAAATTGAAACACCTGATTTAACTGAAATTGAATCTAGAATCCCTGAAATCTTAAAAGCTATGAATGATCTAAAAAAAGATAATTATCATAGTATAGTTTTAATGCTAACAGATATTATTCACGAAGGATCAAAACTACTAGTTATATCTGATAATGAAGATAAAATTACAAAAATTTTTAATACAAAAATTAATAATAATTTGTCAGAATTTATTCCTAAAATGATGTCACGAAAAAAACAAATTTGTCCACAATTAAATGATAATTTGTAATTTTTTATTTTTTTCTAATTTTATCTTTATCTAATGACTAAAATTAATTTTATTCTTGCCACCAATTATCCATCTTTTATGAAGAATTTGAGATAAAACAAATACTATTCCTACTATCACTAACCCTTCATATCTAAAGAAATTTAAAACAAGTGCAAAGCACACCATTAAAAAACCTGGAATTGAAAGTAATAAATAATATGTTTTTGTTTTAATTGCATATTTAATTGATGCAAGTAAACTTAAAAAAAACTCTATTAAAACTGAGATTGCATAAAATGCAACAATTTTTTGTTCATCAACTGCAAACAATAAAACAATAGCAAAAGCAATTGAATGCACTATTAACATTGCCTTGTAATCATTATGCTCTTTATCAACATGTGTAAATGATTTAGGTAAAATTTTAGTTCTAACAAGAACATGAACGAGTCCACCACCTGCAGTTGCTCCACTTGCGCTTCCAGATAGTAAAATTCCAGTACTAAAAAATGCTAAAACTGCAAGTAAAAAACTATTGTTAGTTTTTAGAGCTGTCCACATTGCAAATAATGTGTTTGAATGATCAGGTTGTAATTTAAATATCTGTGCAATTTGAGCAATATTAATTGTAATAATTGTTGTAAAAATTAAAACTGTAATAATTGTTCCCACACCCATTGCAATTCTAGCGTATTTTGGTTTTTCTTCTTCATGTGATAATGCAGATAACCCTGCTTCGAGTCCTGTAAGCAAAGCAAAACCTCGAACAACACCAAATAATAATATTGTTATAAGCGCAAGTCCTTTTAAATTTGAATGATCTGGTACTTGACTGTGCGTATTAAAACTATGAACTACTTCAGGTGCATTTGGTACAATTGGCAAAAATGCTGTAATTAAAATTGTTATAATAAATCCATAACTTAGTATTGCAAAAACTGTTCTTCCTTTATCTCCAAATCTTAACAGTATTCCAACAAGTAAAAAAACAATAATTGCTAAAACAAATCTGTTTATTGGAACTCCAAAAGAAACCAAAGCAGCAACACAAGCCGCCATGGTCACTGAATCTGTTAAAACAAAATCTGTAAGAAGAGATGCTCCTGCAACCATTGCAGCTTTTGAACCAAGCCATTCAAAAACTAGTCCAGTTCCTCCTTCACCTTTATTAAATCTAAATCCTATTGCAATATATCCAATAGCTACAGAGAAAGCAACAACTAAAACAATAATCATTGTAAGCAAAATATATTTATGCCCTACATACATTAAGACATTTTCAATTGCATAAAAAGGACTTGTAGCAGGATCTGATACAATTAACCCAATATAAATGATAATTGCAGTAAATATTGGCAAATGTGCACCAAATAATTTTTTTAAAACAGTCAAAGGCCTAAATAAATAATGATCTTCCTTAAATGCAGGATTAAAACTGCTTTTCTTTCCTTTGATTTTAGCCAATTAAACCACAAATAAAATAATTTAATATTGTGTAATATATCATCGGTTATAAAAGTGAGGTTAAACGTACTTAAACCAATCAGTTAAAAAATTAAAATATCATCAAAATAGATTATATTTATTCTCCACAAATTAAGTTTTTATCTAAAATACTATGCAATGAGGAATATTTATACATTAATCATTATTACATAATTTATAAAACAAAAATATAGTCAATTTCAAATATAATAAACTATATATTTACATTTCATTTTAATTCAAAATCATGGATTTCTCTTGTCTGTATTGTGGAGGAAGTAGACTTTATCATCTTAGAAATTGTCCTAAAGTATATTCATTAATTAAAAAAAAAGCTTTCAATGAAAAAGCTAAACAAGATTATTTTGGTGAATCCCCTAATGTTTTTATTGGAAGATATGGTTATCCAAAAGTAAATGTTGGTTTTCTTTCTAATAATACTGTTCCTAAAGACATTGATAAACCTAAATTATGGTCAAAAGAAAATTATCAAATTCCTAAAATTGTAGATTTAAGAAGTTCACTTGTAAATTCAAAATTTAAAGTAAATATCAAAAGTTTTGATGATAAATTTACACAAATGACTCAAGAAATTAGTCAAGCAAAAAAACCAGTTGATGTTGAAGTTCATCTAAATAAAAAACCTACATTCAATATTAATTTCAATCAAGATATTACTCCTTATGGTCCTTCTGTTAATTTAGAAAAGGCAAAAATAACAGAAAATCCCAAAATACCTAGACAAGTTGATAAAGTTGTTAGTGATACAGATTTAAAAGCTGTAGGAGCCATTGATTATTTATACAAAAAAGGTTATGATGAACATTTTCTAACTAAATTAATTTCAGTAGGAAATCTTGGCATAGAAAAAAACAGAAAACTTGTTCCAACAAGATGGTCAATTACTGCAATTGATGATACTGTTGGAAAAAAATTAATATCTCAAATTAAAGATTATAATAATTATGATTTTGTTGCTCATTTTGGTGGATACCTAGGAAATTATTATTTAATTTTATTTTTTAGTGATGTTTGGAGCTATGAATTATTTGAAAATTATATTGGTAATCCTAAAACTGCAAGAGTAGAAGAAACTGCAACAGATTTTGAATCTTATAAAGGAAGAAAAACATATGCTTCAAACACTGTAGGAGGATACTATGCAACACGTCTTTCAATTCTTGAATATTTAAAAAATAAAAAAAGACAAGCATCTGTTTTAGCTCTAAGATTTATTACAAATGATTACTATATGCCTCTAGGTGTTTGGGTAGTTAGACAAGCAGTTAGACATTGTTTGCAAAGTAAACCTCTTATTTTTTCTGATAAAGATTTAATGATGAAATATGCAAAAGTTTTCTTAAAAAAGAAATACAATTTAGATGCAGATTTTTGGTTAAAGAAAAGTAAATTAATTAAGGAAAATAAAACACAGAAAAAATTAACAAATTTTTAAAGTCTCAAAACAGTAAATTTATCACCAAAATCTAAAACACGAAATGAAGAAGGAGTTTTGTTGTGGTTAAGAGAGAGCTCATATATAATATAATTTTCAGATTCTAAAAAACAACCTTGGGGCGTTGTTTCAGGATAACCCGACATTAAAAGTCTATGAAGACATTCTAAAATATTGTCTCTTTGAATATCATCATTTCTCAAAAAATCAATCTTGTCGGTTTTTCCTTGGACAAGTTCCTCTAGTTTTAGAATATAGTCAACATCTGCCAATAGTAAATATATAGGTGTTTTGGACTTAAATATGTTGGGTTGAGATAATTACAACTTTTTAGTTTAATGTTCATTCTTTTGAACAAGTTTATGATTAACTTCTTTTATTAATTCATTCATTACTTCTTTACTAAAATGGCCTTTTTTATATCCTTCAATAAGAGCATTTTTGTGTGACATTAAAATTGTGTTTTCAATTTCTTTAACTTGTTCCTCTTTAAGACTTGGATGCTTATCAATTAATTTAGCTAATTTTCTTTCAGTTTTTTTTATACTGTCACGTTGAACTTTTAAATATTGAGAATATAATTTTTTTGAAATCATCCGAGATTTTTTCATGCTCTCAAGTTCTTTTTCTGCAGACATATACATATATTGTCTAGCTTGCTCTAAATCATAATTATATTCAATTTCCTTTTTCTTTGATATTCCTAAAAATATTAAAAGAAAACTAATAGTAGTTCCTTGTAAAAGTAATGACATAAACACAACACCAAAAACGGTTGTTATAATAAACGGTCTCCATTGCACTAACAACATATTTGTAGAAGGTAAACTTAAAGCTAAAACCATTGATAGTCCACCGTGAAGACCACCCCAAACCAATACATGCTGCCATTCAAGAGGTATATATTCATCAAATGTTGTCACAAGTTTTGAATCATCTACTTTATTAATTATATGAGAAATAAAATACATTGAAATAGCTCTTCCAAACAAAACTGCAATAAATGCAATTACAATAGGAATAAAATATATGAGCAAATTTTGAACATTTAGTTCAAGTCCAATTAATAAAAATACAAATGAATTGAGCAAAAAACCAGCATATGTCCAAAAAGATTTTATTTCTAATTTTGATTCAGCTGATAGTTTTTTTATTCCTAGTTCTCCTACAATAAGACCAGATACTACAACAGATATTACTCCTGATAAATGCATGTGTTCTGCAACTAAAAAACTTCCATATGCCAAAATTGTCGTTAAAGTTATCTGAATAAAATTATCTTCAATTTTGGAAATTATTTTTGAAATTAAATATCCTAAAAATAGTCCAATTATAAGACCGCCTAACACCACTTTAATAAATTCTAAGACTCCTTGACCTAAACTAAATGTTCCGGTTAATATAAGCCCTAAAATAACTCTAAATATAACTATACCTGTTCCATCATTAAAAAGAGATTCTCCTTCTAATAAAACTGCTAATTTTTTTGGAACACCTTGTTTTTTAAAAATTGAAAGTACTGCAATTGGGTCTGTTGGTACAATCATTGCAGCAATTAATAAACTAATATTCCAAGGAACATTTAAAATAAAATGTAATACTGATCCTGCAACAAACACACTTAATAAAACTCCAATAATTGCAAAAGCACTAATTGACTTAATATTTTCAAACAAATCTTCAGTACCTAAATTCATAGCACCTTCAAATAATAATCCAGGTAAAAAAATAGTAAAAAAAATCTCCGGAGCAATCTGTGTTAAAAGTTCTTTTGTAACAGTTAGTCCAACATATTGATTTAACTGAAAAAACGAAATAATCAACCCCATAAAGATTAAACCTAAAGTATATGGTAATTTAATTCTTCTAGCTAGAATTGCTACAGTTGAAACTACAATTAAGACCCAAATGCCTAATTGAATATTAATGAGTAATTCTGAAATTTTTCATCCCCCTTAAAACATAAACTAATTTTATTATTAAAGATATTTAATTAAAAATCTTATTTACTACTTCTCCACACTTTTTTGCACTTTTCGCATTTGTAAAACCTTGTTGGAGCTTCGTCAGATCTATGAAAATTAACTTTTATATAAACACCCCTATGTCCACAATTCCAACAAACAATTGGAACAGTTGAATCACCATATTGAGTATTCTCATTTATTACTTCAAGTTTTTTATTTTCAATTTTTTCCTTAATTTCATGTTTCTTTTTAGTTTTAGAAATATAAGAACAACTACTACATTTTAATTTTCCTGAACTAGGAATTAAAAGAGATTTACATTTTGGACAAAAATTCATAAAACTAACTAATTAAGATTTATTTTTATTTTTTTGCAAAAATATATAAACAACATTATTAATAAAATTGCTATACATGAGTAATTTAAAATTAAAAAATTTACCAAAAAATAGTCTTCCTCGAGAAAGAATGATTGAATTTGGTGTATCTTCGTTAAGTGATTATGAACTCATTGCTATTCTTTTAGAAAAAGGAATAAAAGAAAAAAATGTTTTAGATTTATCTAAAGAACTTCTTTCATCATATAATTTATTGCAATTATCCAAACTCTCACCTCATAAATTAAGCAAAATTCCTGGAATAGGAATAGCAAAATCCTGTAGAATCATAGCAAGTTTTGAACTTGCAAACAGACTTTCAAGTTATCATAACTTTGAAAATCCAAAAATAAATAGCCCAGAAGATGTATACCATCTCCTCAACTACCTTAAGTACAAAAATAAAGAGATTCTTCTTGGCTTATTTTTGGATTCAAAAAAACAATTAATTTCCAAAAAAACAATTTTTATAGGAATATTAGATGCAACTTTAATTCATCCTAGAGAAATATTTAGTGCTGCTATTAGTAGTGCTGCTGCATCAATAATCTTAGTACATAATCATCCTTCAGGAGATCCTATGCCTAGCTTAGAAGATATAAAAATTACTAAACAACTAATAATTGCAGGAAAAATCATTGGAATTCCAATTTTAGATCATATTATTATTGGTAATAATAAATTTATTAGTTTAAAAGAAAGAAATAAAATTTAAAAAAATAAAAAAGAAATTATTCTTTTTTTGTTGTTGGTTTTGCTTCTTCTTTTTTCTCTGCTGCTGGAGCATCTCCTTCTACAGGAGTTTCAGGAGCAACTTCAACTAATGGTTTTTTACCTATTTTAACCACTTTTAATGAAATTAAAGATATTTTTTCATGAACTGTGTTTCCACAAACTGTTTTTCTTTTTCTAATTCCATGATCTTTATTTCTAATACCTACACCTTGAGTAATCATGATTTTTTTTCTAATTGGACCTTCAAGATCTTTTCTCATTGGAAAACCACAATAATCTGATCCACCTGTAATTTCAAATTCATATCCAGGTTTATCAACTAATTCTCCCTTAACTTTGTCTCCAATTTTTTTATTTAAAAAACCTATTGCACTCTCGTCTTTAGCTTCAATTTGTATTGTTTTTCCAGATTTAGGATCACCAATACTTAATTTAAATTCTGCCATTTTTTTTATTCACCTAATATTATAACTGAGAACTTATCTTAAGTTCCTTGACACGGAATCATCCCAAGGATTATTATCCTCAGCAAGAAAAAGAAGTAAATGTTTGTTTAAAAAGATTGCTATAATTTTCTAAAAACCTATAATTAAATCTTCTACGACCTCAAAAATTAAGTTTTTATCATAATCTTTTTAAACAGATCTGAATTCCCTAAATTCTGAGAAATGTAGGACTTTAGCAAGCCTGAATCTCAAACATAGGTGAAAACTCAATGGGAGTATACAAATATATTAAGGAACTTTGGAAAAAACCAAAGAAAAATATGCCAGAGCTATGGAAGCAAAGATTAGTTACATGGAGAAGAGAACCTGTAACAGTTAGAATTAAACGACCAACCAGACTTGATAAAGCTAGATCACTTGGATACAAAGCTTTACAAGGATTTATTCTTGTTAGACAAAGGGTTACTAGAGGAGGAAGAATGAGACCTCTTATCAAAAAAGGTAGAAGACCTAAAAACAAGAGACAAAAAAAGGTTGTTGCAAAAAATTATCAGAGAATTTCCGAAGAAAGAGCAAACAAAAAATACCCAAACTGTGAAGTTTTAAACTCATACTGGGTTGCTGAAGATGGAAATAATATTTGGTATGAAATAATTTTGGTTGATAAACACCACCCAGTTATTAAATCTAGAAAAGAATTAAGTTGGATGCATAAACCTGCTCATAGAAACAGAGTTGAAAGAGGTTTAACTTCTGCAGGAAGAAAGTCTAGAGGTTTAAGAAACAAAGGTAAAGGTGCTGAAAAAGTACGACCAAGTTTAAGAGCTGACTCAAATAAGAGAAGAGCGCATTAATCATTTTTTTTTATTTTCATATAGGGCTTGTGGTCTAGTGGCTATGATGTCTCCCTTACACGGAGAGGATCCTCGGTTCGAGTCCGAGCAGGCCCACTACTTTTTTTATATTTTTTATTATTAATAATTATCTAAACTATTTTTAACTAAATAATATTTATATACAAAAAATTAATCTTTAATTGATATATTTGATTTTAGATTATATCCCACAAAAGGTGGTGCATGACCTAGTTCCGTTAGATAACTAGTTTGATACTGCAAACCTAAACTGACAATAGTTAATAATTTATCAGCTAATGACTCTTTTTTCGGAGCTAAAGTTAACATTTCGTTATATATTTGACCCTCTTCCTTTTGATATAAGGACTCATCTTGTCTTGAAAAATCAACAAGAACTTTATCTTTATCAAGTACTATTTGAATTAAGTAATTATCACCTACTTCAATTAAATCTCTATTTTCAGTTAACTCATCTGGAAGTTCAGACCAATAACTAAATTGGTTACTTGTTCCTTCTCCAAGTATTAGTTCAATTCCCTTTTTTTGTTCTCCATTAATTAGTTTTTTTGAAATACTTACTTCTATTTCTAAACTTGCAGAATTACCAGATATTATCTTATTTATATTTAAGTAATCAACTACAAAATAATTTTCTAGTGTCATTTTATTATTCTCCATTAATTTTAATTTTTAAGGTGTAATCTCAACTATGTATTGAGGTAAAGGTGTAGATCCTGACTTAATTAAAGCTGCAAAATGCGTATTTAGCATACCAATCTCATTATCTACTAATCTTCTTGCTGTTCGTAAACCTGGAACGCCCAATGAATGAAAATAATTCGGTATATTATCTCCTGATGTTAAAGCATCTAAAAATTGTTGATATTGTGGTCCAACTATTGGAATTCCACCACTTCCTTTTCGAAATCTTTGAGTTTCAACAAACTCACCTAATATTTGTCTTGTTCTAGATGTATTTACTTCTCCTTCAAAAACACCTGCTAATTTTAAAACATTTTGAACTCCATTTAAATTATATACATAATTAACCCACTCATTTGGTGCATGACCAAATTTAAAACCTCTAAGCATAGGTGTAAGATTATATGTCGTTTGAAATCTAGATCCATATTTTGCAAAACTTCCTAATTCATTAGGATCTAAACACATAGATGCCAACGCTCTATTTGGAAACATAGCTCTTGAATAAGGTGCATTTCTTGCAACTACTTCTAAACTTTCAACAGCAGTATTAGTGCCAACTACTCCTGACTGAACCTGTGCCAAATAATTCATTGGATTTTTAGCAATATTATTCCATACACTTGAACTTGGATCTATAGTTAAAATTGTAGGTGTTCCATTTATTCCTTGAAAAATTGTACCTACACCTAATGTAGCTACTTGTTTTCCTGTTCCAACATCTATTATCAAATTTCCATTCCCTTTTGCAGTTAATAGCGTTGTTCTTGTTAAATCATCTAATTCACTATTTCCTACAGACTTTACAGTATCTCCAACAATTTCAAAAATTTCTCCCGCTTTTGTTGCATAAATAATTTTTTCTCCAGATTCTGTAGCAACATATTTAGCTGCTCTTGCAATATCCGCCAGATCATCTCCGTGATCCATTCCTGCTATTGCTAAAGCAACAGATGCATAATTCAATTTATGATCTATTCCATTTAAATCATACCCAAAAGAATCTTTTCCATCTATTTGACCCCTAATTAAATCTGCAATATCAAACAAAAAATCAACAGGTGATTGAGAAATTGCAGTTCTTGCCGCTATTTTAAGATTATTTATTTCAAAGTTCCCCAAATAAGCTAGAAAATTTGAAGTTGCAACACTTCCTAAATGTGAAAAATATTCTTCTTTCCAATTCCCTCCTCCAGGTGTAATTTCTCCAATAGTTACAGCAAAATTTAATTCATCATTAATTGCTATGCGTAAATCTCTAATCTCTTCTCCTAAAACATGTTCAGCTACATTTACAAGAGGTTTACCTGTCTCATTCAAAACAAAATAGTCAAATGTCTTTAAAATATATTCATCTGCTAAAATACTAAGAATAGTATGAGGATCTTCATATTCCTCAAAACCTGCCTTTGTAGGGACTTTTACATATAGTGCAGCCATTACTGCACCTAACAATCCACCAATTCCAACTAATCCTTCCCTTCTTGTTTTTCTTAACCAAGCTTCCTTTTCTTCTCTCTCTGCTTGTCTTATACTATAACGTGCCTTAGCCTTTTGAATTTGATCAATTATTTTCATTTTTTACAATAATTTCACTTTAAAGTAGTAATATAATTCATTAATATTTGTTGTTGGTATACCTACAACAATAAAAAAATTTAAATTAAAAAAAAATTTCTTAAACATATGGACATTAAAAATTTAGTAAAAATTGGCCTAGATGTTAATGAAGCAAAAGTTTATCTTACTTTAATTAATTTTGGACCCTCAATGGCTGGAAAAATTGGAGAAAGATCCAAAATACATAGAACTACAGTATATGAAATAATTGAAAGATTAATAAAAAAAGGATTAGTATCCTATTCAATCTCCTCAAATAAAAAATTATTCAAAGCAAATTCACCTAAACTACTCAAAGATCAAATCAATGAAAAAAAAGAATTAGTAGATTTAATTGTTCCTGATTTAATAAATAAATACCAAAAATCAAATGATTCTGAAGAATCAACTATATATGTTGGAAAAAAAGGAATTAAATCAATTCTCTGTGAAATATTAAAATACAACTCTTATGTTTCATTTGGTTCAACTGGAGAATTTGCTGACATTATGAAACATGATTTTTTATTATTTCAAAAACAAAAAAAAGATGCAAAATAGATTCTAAAGTTATTGTCCCAGAAGATTTAAAAAAACATATAACCGTAAAAAAAGGTTATGCAATTTTTAAATTTATTCCTCAAAAATTTGCTTCACCCACATCAACCTGGGTTTATGGAAACAAAGTAGCGCTTATAGTATGGAATGATATTCCATTTGCAACTGTAATTAAAAGTCAAAAAATTTCAAAATCTTTTAAAAATTATTTTGAAATGCTTTGGCACAGTATTAACTAAAGATTTAACCATCAAAAATAAACATAAAATGACTTTCTGTCAACAAGAATAGTACAAAAAAGTTAAAATCAATTCACTTAATTAAATTTAATTCCACTTAAACATATAATAACAGCGTTCACAGAAAAACTCCTTAGAGAAACTAATTTTCGTATTCAACTTGAAAAAACTCTAATCGAATATCTTAATCCTGAACTAAATGAAAGATAATGATTCATTAAGTTTAAATATCAAAAAAAATTTAATTAACTTCTAGTCGATAAATACTCTTTGTATACAAAACGTTTATACAATGAAAATCAAATATTTTCAAGCATAAAATTTTTGTAACTCAAAAACTTTATATACTAGTATAGCAAATATATACATGTTAAAAATGATAGAAGCCACTAATAGTTCTAATGACCAAGTATTCAGTATTTTATTTAATTCTGATGAAATAACGTGGCAAGCTTTGATTTACGAATTAGTTTCAAGTGAAAAAATGGATCCTTGGGATATTGATGTCTCACTTTTATCTGCAAAATTTCTTGAAAAATTAAAAAAATTTAAAGAAATGGATCTAAAAATTAGTGGGAAGGTTCTATTAGCAGCAGCAATTTTACTTAGAGTTAAATCATACAGATTTATGGAAGAAGATATCAGTGCTCTAGACTCATTAATTGCTAGTGCAAATGATCCTGAACCTGACGAATTATTTGAAGATTTAGTTGATTATGAAGGTTCTGGTGCAATTAATTTAGAAGATAAACCAAGTATTTATCCAAGAACACCGCAACCTAGAAAAAGAAAAGTTAGTGTTTTTGATTTAGTTAATGCACTTGAAAAAGCACTTCATGTATACAAAAGAAGACCGCCAAAGATAAAAGAAAAAGTAAAAATGAGAGCTCCAGAAAGAAAAAGAGACATTAGTTTAGTTATCAAAGAGGTATACAAAAAAATAACTAACCATTTTATTGATCTAGGAAAAAAAGCTCCGAAATTAACTTTTAATTTACTTGTTAATGATACTCAAGAAACTAAAGAAGATAAATTGTTCACATTTATTCCTCTTCTTCATTTAGACCATCAAAGAAAAGTTGAACTATTTCAAAAAGCACATTTTGGCGATATTGATATTGAACTTATTGAGAATTCTAAATAATTTCATTACATAATAAAATCAAATCATAAGCCTATTAAATTTATATATAAGACATTTTTAACAAACAATTATGGACAAAAATAGATTCTTAAATTCCATTAAATATTTTATAATTTTTTCAGCTTTATTTCATATGGTTTTACTTCTAATATATTCAATAACAATCAAAGATTTTTCTAGTTTGAATTTCATCAATCTTTTAGAACTAGACTTACTTTTTCCAAGTCTACATTTAACAACTCTTGGTAAGTTAATCTCTTGGTTAATTTATTTACTTACTCCAATTATAATTTACTTTTTTTTCACAAAAAAATCTAAAAAATAATTTAAAAAAATTAAAAATTAAAACAATTCAAGTTTAACTTGAAGTCAGTTCTAAATAAAAATAGTAAGTAAATGCTGGATCTCCTGCACTACCTGATTCAGGTACTATTGCTTGAAAATCATAAGTATCTTGACCTGTAACATTTCTATATCCTGAAACATCACTTTCAACAAAAGTTGTGTAGATCATTTTTCCATCTGAATCCCATAGTAATACTTCTGTAAATGGTTGTGTACCACTTGGTGTTTGTGCAGTGTCATTAATGTTCGTTGCAATTGAAAAACAATTGTTAGCAGTTATATCTGTTGCTCCAACATAAAATTGTTTATGTGCTTGTAATACAAAGGTACTATTTAATGAATCCTCTGCAGTACTAGTGTGACTATTTGTTGTGTCTTCAGTTTCCTTATTTGCTGCTACTGCGCATCCAACATTACTCCAAGTAACTGAACTATTTCTAGTTATGTATACTTGACCAGTAAAACTATTAATTGTCCATTGATAAATAGAGTAATCATCAGCATCATCTAAAACGAAAGCTGAAGTAACATTTCCTACATAAGCTTTCCATTTAGTGTCTTGCTGAGTTGCACCAAGTCTAATAGTATGAATAGCACCCTTACTGTGATTTCCAAAATCAGGTGTGGTTGCTGCTTTTTGTGAGGTGGATAGATTAGTAAGAGCTGCTCCAGTTGGGTCTCCAACTACATAAACGCTCAGTACTATTACTGTAAACATTAGGGTGAGCATTATTATCCCCATGTCCTTTTGCTGTGTTTTTTTAAGCATTTTTTCCACCTTTTACTATATAATCTAACTTCGTGTCTCTATATTACTATTTTATTATCTATTTTTAAGCAATTTCTACGTAAAAATAATATGTAGATTGTCCTGTTGCCGTATTAACTGGAACTAATAGTTCAAAGTCAACCTCTGCAGAGTCAAATCCTGCTGTATCTTCAGCTAATATTGCTGTATATACTGTTGTGTCAACATCTGTGTTAAGCATAATATTATAAAATGCTCCTTCTACTCCACCGGTTACAAATGGTCTTACTGCTCTACAAGTATTTGCATCAAATGTTTTTGAACCAATAGAAAATTCTGCATGTGTTGTTGTGTCATAAGTTTCATTGATTCCTTCTACTGACGTTGTTGATATACTTAGTGCAGATTCCTCAGTTTCCCAGTGAGTTGAATTGGTACAATTAATTGCACTCCAATCTGTTATGGAATCTCTTGTTGCAAGTACTTCTCCTTGCATTGTAGTCGCATTCCATTCATAAAACACATCTCCTCCACCTGTTTGTAAACTTATAGATCCTGATACATTTCCATAAAAACCTTGCCAAACTTCAGTTCTTCTAGTCCAATCAATATCTAAATGCGTAATATTCCCTGCTTCTGCAGTTGTTGTATCCTCTGTTGGATTACTTGGTCCTTTTTCTGAAGCTCCTTCAGTAATCGTAGAATTTCCTGGTGCACCCAACACTGTTGCTATTAACATTAATGTGAGTGTCAAAACTAATATATTTTTCCTACTAATTTCATTGCATACCCCTCCTAACAGCAGCACAAGATGCTGCTTTTAGCTGATTAAAAGCTAATTTCTCGATAAATTTAACATATGTATTCATTCTATATCACCATGTAAAATCACTATATCTGATTTCTTTTTCAAATCTTCAATAGAAACAAAGTTAATCCTCACTTTTTCTATTGATAAATTAAATTTTTGTCCTACAATATACAAATTAAGACCTGAACCACTGCTAGCTGCAACTATTTTTATTTTTTTAAGATAAGGTTGCAGTTCCTCATAGACTCTAGGTATTAACATATGATGTTCTGTATTATCTAAAAACCAAGATTTCATCATAAACTTATGATAATTTGATAAAGAAACAAGTTTCTTATTAGCAAAATCTTGGCCAGCATAAATTAAATATGCATTATCACCAGCTAAAGAATAAATAACTCTAGGTTTACCTTTGTCAACATTAGAGGTTTTCTCACTTTTTACTAATCCTCCTAACTCTAAAAGTCTTAATTGTTGTGAAATATTTGCAGAAGTTGTATTAAGGGATGAAGCAAGCTCCATGGGAGATAATTTTCTTTTTGATAGCTCTCTTAATATCTCCCACCGAGTGCTGCTGAACAAAGACTCAATTTCCAATGTTTACCCCTTTTTCCCCATTTTTATTTATGCTTGAAAATGATTTCATTTTCAGCATCTTAAAAATCAACGATTTTTGTTGATTTTTTGTATGTGTCCGGTTCTGAAGCTTGATGATTTCAAGCGATCAGTATATTTTTTTGTATATTAATGATATTAATTCATCAACTAGTATTTAAATATTTCGTTTCTTTAATTATTAAAATAAAATAATAATTTACAATAATTAATAATAAAAAGGAATTAAATAGAAACTCATTATAATTTATCACTGTAATTTGTTATTCACCTTTTATAATTTAAATTATTATTTTAACTCATTTATATATTTTTCTTTTTAATATATTTTAATACCTAACAACATTAACAAATTAATTATTTAATTAATTATTAATTCATAAGTCGAGAAAAATATGAAAAACTTCAAAAATTAAGAATTAGTAATAGCCGAAATAACTACTTTTCCATTACATTGACCATCAGTTGCAAAAGGAATTTGGAGCTTCCAAAACAAAGATTTAAAGGAATTTTGTGCTGCCCCATAAACCTTTTGAGTATGATTAAAATCAACATAAACCGCATTTGCTGAATTATTTATTGCTTGCATGATATTAAAATTTTGATATTCAAACATTGAAAACTTTTCAAATTCATACCCTATAGTTCCTTTGACACAGTCTAAAGCCAAATCATCTCCCTCTGTCATAGCATATCCATATATACTAAGATCCATAGGAACATTTCCAAAATTCGTTATATTTGATGCTACATCAATTGGACTTATTTGAAGTGGTTCTAAACTTCTAAAATCAATTATATCTGTCACACTTAAAGCAAGCAAATCATTCACAAGAGTTGAGTCAATTGAAGAATTTGTACTATTAATTAAATCAATTGCACTAACATTACAATACCATGTTCCATTATTTGCGTAATATTCAATATTAAACCCACAAATAAAATCTATATTATTTCCACTAGGATTTAAAAGAGTACAACTTGTGTTAGAATATTTATTTGAGCGATTATCATTTGATTCAGGATTTAAATCTTTAAAGAAAAGTGATGCATTGACATTAACTATATCACTAAATGAATCTAAATCTGTGGCTGTCCCATTACAATATACTGTTTTATTATTTGCTGCCAATAAATTAATTGGATTATCTGTAAAAATACTTGAAATAAATGGAAAATTATTCAAACTAAAATTAAAAATTCCAGATGTCCCCATATTAAAACGAGAGGAATCATCACTACAATTTATTTCAGCGTTATTTTCTCCTGTAGAAAGTAAATTTGAAAAATTTAGTAAAAACAATTTATTTGGAGCATTTGTTAAATTCACAATTAAATCATTCAGTGACAGAGTACAATTTTCTAAACTAGATTCTTCACTAACATTATAATAGATCCAAATAGGATTATTTGATTTTGTATTATTAACAGGGAATTGTATTTCAATTATTGGTGGACTAACATCTAAATTTGTTAAATTATAAACGTAATCTGTATTTTTATCTTCAAAAATACGCCTATCTGATGCACATTCAGCGTGCACTGAAATATTTGTTTCTCCATCTATTAGTCCTTTTATTTGCCAAACTTCTGTAGCCGTTACACCTCTATTTACATTTCCTAAATCATGAACATATGTTTCACCTTCTTCTAACCCAAAAATTCCTCCAACACTAAAATTAAGTATTGCTTCGCAATTAATTCCATTTCCTCCTACAATAGTTATATCTACTGTTACGTTTAAATCCATTGAAGTATTCAAATTAGAATTATTTTGAGGAATTTCAATTAAAACAATAGCTTCAGATGCTCTTGTCCTGTTTAAATTAACATTAATATCTAATTGAGTTTTGCCTACAATACCATACACATAACCCCAATTAGTTGCATTGTGTGATTCAATATAAATCACATCACCTTCGCTTGCCAATATTGTCGTAGAATATAATCCAGGCATTACAGGAGGACCATACGTTTGAGTTGTTTTGTTGTAGGTTGTATTAGTATTATTAATATAAACTTCTAGACCTGATTCTACTTGATCTATACCATTTATCTGTCTAATTTCTCCTTTTATTGTTTTTTCTGTTGGAGGTGGAGCAATAACACTAATTAAAATCAAACATCCTATTGTTAACCAAATTAATGTTTTTTTCATTTTTTCTTTTTTACATATTTTACAGCAATAAGTACTATAATTAAACTTAAACCAATCAAAGCAAAAACTCCATATTTGTTTTTTACATTGATTAAATCATACTCAAATTTGGAAACATTCAAATTCACATCGTTTCTTGTAACTTCTCCCGTTATTGGAAATACATTTCTATGGTTTACTGAATCTTCTCCCACATTTAATTCTAATAAATCCCCTTCTTTTCCTTCTATTACTTCAGCAAATGCATTAAACCCTTCTTGGATTTCTCCTAAAATTTCCTCACCTGTTTGTAAATTTGTTAAACTATAAGGTAATCCTTCTGGTGCTGGTTCATCTAGTAAATCAATTAATCCAATAATTATTCTAGGTCTTCTTAAAAATCTTCTAAATCTTGCACCATGACCTACATCCTCTTCTGGAATAGGTTTAGGTGGTAAAGGATAAGATAAATTTAAACTCAAATTAAATCCATGAATTTCATTTTCAATAATAAAACTTTTATTTGCATAATTATAAGGTGTCCATATGCTAACAATAACTGTATCTCCAGATTCTCCAATTAATGATACTGAATAAGACCCATCAACTCTTAAATTTCCAGATACAACAAAACTTGTATTAAGATTTTTAATTTGAACATTTACACTAGTATTTGCTCTTTGACCATTCAAACCATAAACAGTTCCATCAATTCCAAAAGGAACAGGAACTGCTTTAGCTAATCCTATGATTAAAAAAATCATACAAAAATACAAAAATACTTGTTTAATTTTTTTCTGGATCATGTGTCCAATTCGCACCTCCTGTTTGATCAAAATAATATCCTTCAAAAGATTTTAAATAAAGAAAATCTTGATTATTAAAACTAGGGAACCATCCAAATCCTGGCCAATGAACTGTGACTTCAAATTCTTCAGAAAAGGTATTATATCTTAATATTGCTGAAGCAGTATCTGATGGATTTACATCAACTACTTTACTTATTGTTTCATCATATAATAATTGGTTTTTTGCTGAATATTGCCCAAGTCTTTTTGTATCCTCAATAATAATATCAAAATATTTATTTCGTTGGACCATATTTTGCATAACTTTTTCGTTTTTTAATAATCCGATAAAACCTTTAATACTTGTCAATGGAGTCTTAAGTTCATGAGCAGTAATAGATAAAAATTCATCTTTAGTTTTATCCATTGCTTTTAATTCTTTAATATTATTTTTTAAAGCGTCTCTTGTATTCATAAGATCTTTGTTAGCATAATCAGTGTCTTCTAAAATATTAATAATTGCTAATTTTGTATCTTCAAGTTCCTGAAGTTTTTTATTTAAATCTTCAGTTTTTTCATTTACAACTGTGTGAAGTTCATTTTGATGTTTTCTAATTTCATCCAATGTTTCTTTTAATTTAATTCTCATATCATCCAATGTTTTTGCTAAATACCAAATCTCATCATTTGATTCAATTAAAATCGAAGAATCCAAATCTCCAGTTGCAATTTTTTCAGCTGATTTTTGCAATTTTTGAATTGGATCTCTAATTGTTCGAGAAAATATTATTGCGATAATAAATGTAACAAATGTTAAAATAAAAGAGATATAAATAACAATTTTTCTTAATCTATAAATTGGAGTAAAAGCCTCAGCTTGATTAATTTCAGTTATTATGCATACTTCTCTATTATCGATCCATCTGTGACTTCCTATAACTGGATCATTATTGTAATTTTTATAACCAGACATAAAATAAGGTGAATCATGCAAATTTGCATTCTCACGATTTAAACAATGTTGGACTGCATCCGTTGTAATAATTGTTTTCAATGTTTTATCGCTATTTTCTAATAAATTTGTTGTTGCATAATTAAATTTATTCACCAGATAGGTTTCACCTGTTTTACCTAATCCGGAATTTTCTTCTAAAATAGCTGATAGTTCATTTAAATTCACCCTTCCAACAAGAACTCCTAAAACTTTATTATTTTCTGCTAAGACTGGAGTTGAAATTGTTAATGTTGGTTCTTGCCTGGAAACTGAGTAATATATATTTTTTATATATGTTCTTTCTTTTCCTTTCAAAAAAATATCATCTGAACTTTTTATTTTTCCTTTTTGATTTGCTTCTGTTGAAATATCAATTTTCCCATTTACATCTAATAAAAATATCTCTAAAAAATGTGCATGATGGATTAGTTCTTCTCGAAAATATAATTCAATTTCTTCTTCTTTTAACTCTTCCAATTCTGGATTAACCTTATTAGTTGAAAAGTGAAATTCTTCAAAATAAGCTTTAATTTCCTTATTTCCTGCAAAATTTTCAATGTCTTCTCTTAATAATTTAAAAAAATTTTCCATACTATTTTCTTTTAAAACTAAAACACTAAGCAATTGATCTTGAATTCTTTCTTCCACTATTTTTTTACTATTTAAATAACCCAAATATCCACTAATTGATGTTGAAAACAAGACTATAGCTAAGAATATCAAAATCAATTTTTTTGAAATACTGATGTTGCTTAATATTCTTTTAGCCATGTTTTCTTATTCTTTTATTATAAATTCATTTGTGAACATTTCTTCAACATTAAATGATTGTTCAATTTCATTGATTGATTCTAACTCATTGTACAATTTTTGCCATTTTTCTTTAGTCATTGTTCCTAATTCTACTGATTTTTCAGGATTAATATAATTTAAAGATTCAATAAACATAAATTCTTGATGCCTAACATTTAAACCTGAATCATACTCAAAAACAAAATTTTGTGACTTAGTTGGATTATCTAACACATATTGCCATCCTTTTAGTGTTGCTTGAACAAAGGAAAAAACTAATTCTGGATTCTTTTTCACTAACTCTTTTGTTGTAAATATCACATTATATTGTGACTCAAATCCATAATCCTTTGGATATAAAATGTTAACATCTAAATTGTTAGATTGAATTTCAATTAATTCATTAATGGATACTCCTCATAAAAGGTCTACATTTTCATCATATAGAGAGTTGATTCCATATTTTTTTGGAATAAATTCAGAATTTCTATGATTGAAACCATTTTTTTGTAATATAATTTTCATTATTGTTTTTTGAGCTCCAATACTGGCAATAGTTTTTCCACTTAAATCATTTAATGAAGTGATATTTTTACTCTTCAGAGAAATAAATACTGTTGGATCTACTGTTCTTAGAAAACTCTTCATTAATTTCCCCTCTTTAAAATGTTTAAGATCTCAAAAGTTTATATATTTTGCCATAATTTATTTGATCATCAAAGATTTATCCCAGATATTCTAATATATATCATTATATCGGATAATTTTTGTAAAAAAAGGGTATATTTTAACATTTTTTATCCCTTTTCGCATAAAATATATAAATAATAGAATTCTAAATAAAAAATGGTGATTAGATGGGATCAATATTAAGTTCAAAAGTTCAGGAAGATGGTAAAATTACATACGAAGTAGTTATTGATAGAGATGAAGCGCTCCAACTTAAAGGAAATTTAGATGGTATTCATGTTATTAGTGAAAAAGCAGCTGAAACAAAATCACGAATCTCACTTAGAGGAAAAAATGATGCAACAAAATATTTTTTAATACCTAGAGAATTTCGCGAAGATATTAAAAAAAGTAAAGAAGTCACATGTCAAAAAATCGATACTAGTGCAAAATCTGTCTATATTTTTTATGTTGATAAAATTAAAATATAAGTAAAGATTTATTAATATAATTAATTTTAAAAATACCATGAAAATTAAGCGAATACCTTCTGGAATCAATGGTTTTGACAACATGGTCCAGGGAGGATTACCAACACAAAGTATTATTGGATTAAAAGGTCCAGCAGGTGTAGGTAAATCAATTTTTGCTATGCAATTTTTATTACAAGGAGCAAAAAATAATGAAAAAAGTGTTTATATTAATTTAGAAGAACCTAGAACAAATATTGATAGAACTCTTGATTCTATGTCATTTGGAAAAGAATTTTTTGATTTCGAAGAAAAAGGATTAATCAAAATAATTTGTTTAAATTTCAGTGAATTTGAAAAAGTTTATCCAACTCTACTAGAAAAAATTTCAAAAGATAAAAAAATTAAAAGACTTGTTGTTGATAGCTTCAATTGCTTTTTTTCTTATTTGAATTTTGATAAATCTGAAAAAGTAAATTATGAAATTAGAAAAATATTGTCTCAATCCTTTTATTCATTTAGAAAAAAAGACATGACCACACTTCTACTTTTAGAAAATGGTAGTTCCCATAATTCACAATTGAATCATTATGTTAGTTATATGGTTGATGGTTTAATTCATTTAGATTACATTTCACTCGGAAATATTGAAAGAAGAGCTTTTGTTCCAAAAATGCGTTGGACAAAACAATTTGATTCATCATTAATGTTAAAAATTTCTAAAAAAGGAATTTTAATTGAAGATGATGATTAATTATGAAAAAAATAAAAGACTATTTTCTTAATAAATTATTTTTTCCTAAAGTTGCACTAATAGAAACTCCAGGTATTATTTTAAGTAAAACAACAAGAAAATATAGTAAACATAGTAGTCTAAAAAGAATTATCTTTGATTTTGAAAATATAATAATTGAAATTTATAAAACTACAACTAAAAAAATTGGCAAAAAAAAAACAAGTAAATTGTGGTATGAAATTGGCAAAGATGTTGGAACAATGTATTTCTCTTTTTCAAAAAATAAAAAAATCCCTAAATCACTTATTCCTAACATTTTAGAATATATAATTAAAAATCTCCAAGTGTCAGGTGGGTCTGGCTTAAATACTTTTAAATTTGATATGAAAAACAAAACTCTTATGCTTTCAGGCAAAAGTAATGCCTATTGTAGAAAAACCGCTGATGCATCAATGACTGCCGGTCTAATGAGCGGAATATTTAGTTTTTTTATGGAAGAAAATATTGAAGCAAATGCGTTATGTAAAAATTGTCCCGATAATTGTAAGATATTTCTCTCCCCTAAAATTAAAGAAAAATATATTCCACAAAAAATATTAAACAACGTAGAAACATATGAACTTAAACAAAAAACTCCAACAAAAGGATTTTCATTTCAAGATTTTGTTAAGTTTAAAAAAATTAAAATTAATGAAGATGGAAAAAACTTTTTTGAAAATTTTTTAATTCTTCCAACTTCCCCAAGATTCCTAGATTTAATAATAAAAAAATATCAAGATAATAATTTAGAAAATGAATTGAATTTAGCTATTAGAAATTCAACAAATAAAATTGGAAAAACATTATTTAATAATCAAAATAACAATCAAAGTCTCCAAAAATTACAACACATATATAGTGCCTTTGGATGGGGCCACGTAGATATAACCAAAGGAAAAAAATTAATTATTAATGTTGATGAAATTCCTTTTTCAAAACAAAGTGAAAATTATTTTATTTCTCATATATTAGGATTTCTAGATTGTATTTATGCAAAAAAAATAAAATTTGAAAACATTAAAAGATATAATACTAATTCCGCTACACTCTCTTTTTGTCCATGAAAAAATACCTTACTTTTGTTTTAAAATAGTGATATGCTTGCCAAAGAACCACTCTTTTTGGAAATATTTTTTGTAAATCTTTTGTGAAATTAGGATCACCTTTATCAGTAATCATGTTAATAAAATGTTCTGGTTTTTTTTTAACTTCAGATAGTATTTTTTTAATTCCGGGATAATTCTTTATTTTTTTAATAAACATATTATTAAAATGAGTATTTTCTTTTAATGAAATAATTTTAATATATTTTTCTAAATATTTTTGTTTCCACATTTTATCATAATAATTTAAATCTCGTTTTTTAATTGCTTTTGAAAGAATTTTTGCAGAATCTAAAATTACGGTTATTCCTCTACCTACTGACGGAAGTCCATTTCCAAAACTATCTCCTAAGAATGCAAAATTTTTATGTATTAAGGGAAGAGATAATGCTACAGGAAAAGTTGCATATTTCACTTCTAAAGGTTGGAGTTTATTTGCCTTATTTTTAAAAAAATTCTTTTTATTAGGAATTATGTTATTGTAATTTGTACTTTTAGTATACACCCATTCGCCATATGCAATTTTATCTCCTATTGGATATACATCTTCAAAATATTCTTCATTGGAAAAAGAAAAATAAAATGTGTCCTTATCAAATTCATTTGAATTTTTATAAATCGAAGTTTTAACAAGCCAGTAAATATGAGGAAGTGTAAAATTTAATTTTTTTCTTAAAAAAAAAGCTGACCCTGTACAATCAATCAAATATTTGAATTTGTAATTTGTTTTATTAGTTTTTAAAATATTATTTGTCATATCTAATGCAATTTCATTTTTTTGTTCAACACCACTTTTAGTTAATAAAAAATCACAAGTTTCACTATAATTAATAAAATAAACATCGTGATTCAAAGTAAAATATGATTTGTCATAAGCTCCTACACTTACTTTTTTGTATTTTTTTGCAACTGGTAAATTGTATTCATCAATATCTTTTTTAAAAACTAATCTATGGTTATAACCTAAATTAGCTCTTATTTTACTACTTAAAACCAATATTTCCCCTTTATAATCATTTTTTTTAAGATGATATGCTAGGCTTGAACCTGCTATTCCAGATCCAAGTATAATCACATCGTAATATTTCATTTTTGATAGCTACTTTGCTCAGTCCAAAATTTAATATTTGAAATAAATTTGAAATCAAGTTCTTTTGATGTAACAACCATTGAAGAAACTATTGGAATTGAACAAAACAAAAATGTGTATGTTGATAAATTAAATTGTAATACAATTGAATAAACAAAAAAAACACTCATAAATCTTAGAAAATTAAGAGCTTTTTCGCAGTTTCCTAGAATTATATTTTGAGTAATAATTGTTTTAAGAATATATAGGACTACAATAAAAAATAAATAACTTATTTTAAAATTAAAAAGAAAATAACCCATAAACATCAAAATAAAAGAAAGCTCAAAAAAAATTAATCCTATTTTTTTTGGAGCATTAAAAACAGTACCAATTGTTTTGTAATTTCTCTGCTTATCTTCTCCAATACCTTTTAAATTCTTTATATGAACAAACAACCAATATACAATATAAACAAATATACTAATTTTAATTGATTCAATAAAACTAAGTTTTAGTAGTAATGCTGTACTAAACATTGGAATTGCATGGTGTGTTGCTGTCACAACAGTCACGTCCATAAACAAAAAATACCTAGATATAAAATTATATATTAGTCCTAAAACTAATATCCCAAATGTAGTTAAAAACAATATCCAGTGTTTCAATGAAATTAAAATAGAGATAAAAACTAAAATTATCACAACATTATCTGTATATTTAGGCAATTTATAATCATTATCTTTTTTTGCATTTTGTATTCCTACTGCAGCGTATAGTATAATTAAAGATAAGCATAATAAAATCTGAGTTAATTATTGGTGCAAAAACTAAAGAATTATTGTTATATATGGATAAAGAATATCATGATTCAATTAAAAGACATTATTGTACTGATGACGGCTCATTTGAATTTAGTGGATTTACAACCAATAAACTTAAAGAAGTTCTAAACAATAGTAATATAGATATAGTTTATACAGTTGGTCCTGAAATAATGATGAAAAAAGTTGTTGAAATTTGTGATGAATTTAAAGTGGATTGTCAATTATCTTTAGAAAGATACATGAAATGTGGTTATGGAATATGTGGAAGTTGTTGCGTTGATCCAATGGGTATAAGAATGTGTGTTGAAGGACCGTGCATTGATAAAGAAACTGCTAAAAAAGTAACAGAATTTGGTAAATATCATAGAGATGGTTCTGGGAAGAAAAATTATTATTAAAAAATGAGTTTACTGCTTAAAAGAGGAAAAGTTTTTCTTGATAATAAATTTGTAGAAACTAGTATTTTAATTGAAAATAATATGATTTCTAAGATTGATAATGAATTAAATAACGCTGAAAATATAATTGATTGTTCAAATAAACACATTCTTCCAGGGTTGATAGATATCCATGTTCACTTTAGAGATTTTGGTCAAGAAGAAAAAGAAGATTGGATAAGTGGAAGTAAAGCTGCGTTATCTGGAGGGATTACAACTGTTCTTGATATGCCTAATAATAATGAACCAATAACAACAATTGAAAAATTAAAACTTAAAGAAAAATTAGTTAGTGAAAAATCATTAATTAATTTTGGATTGTATATTGCAATTACTGAACATAACATTGAAGAAATTAATAAAACTGATTTGAAATATGTTAAATTATATTATGGTGAAACTACTGGTGAAATTAATCCAGGTAAAGTTGAAAAAATTTTCAAAAATTTAAATAAAGATATTTTAATAGTAGCTCATGCTGAAGAAAATGATATTATTAAATTAAATAAAAAAAATTATTCAATTGATGAAATCAATTTTCATTCTTTAATTAGAGATAATAAAGCTGAATACACAGCTGTTAATTTTCTTATAGAATTAGCTGAAAAATATGGTAATAGGCTTCATATTACTCATGTTAGTACAAAAGAATCAATGCTACTTATTAAACAAGCAAAAAATAAAGGATTAAAAATAACGTGTGATTCTTGTCCTCATTATTTATTTTTAGATAATTCAATGTATAATAAAATAGGTAACAAAGCAAAAGTTAATCCAAGTTTAAAATCTAAAGAAGATAGAAAAGCATTATGGGAATTTTTAATAAATGGAGATATTGACTGTATATGTAGTGATCATGCTCCTCATACATTTGAAGAAAAATCACAAGAATATAATAAATGTCCTTCTGGATTTTCTAGTGTTGAATTGAGCGTTCCTTTAATGTTAAGTTCTGTTAATAAAGGGAAAATTAAATTAGAACAATTTGTAAAATTAATGAGTGTTAATCCTGCTAAAATTTTTGGATTGAAAAATAAAGGAGAAATTAAAGAAGGGTTTGAAGCAAATCTAACAATAATTGATTTAGAAAAAGAAGGTATTATTAAAGGAAAAAAAATGATTTCTAAATCTAAATGGACGCCTTTTGAAGGTTTTAAGACAAAAGGAAAAGGTGTTATGACATTTGTTAATGGAACAAAAAAATAAAAAATAATTTTATTCTGGGTCAACAACATACATAATTGTGTCATAGCTGTCTTTAGTTAAATAAACCCATGCTGAAGCTGTTGTTTTTAATTTACCATTAAAATCTTCATATTCAGATACTGAAGGTTTATTTTTAGTTGAGAATTTAATCTTAGTGTCTTCTGGGTCAATTTCCAAATCACTATTTCCTTGATAACTTTTTAAACTTTCAATTACATAATTATAAAGCATCATTGCTTCTTCCCTGTCATCAAAATAAACACTAAAGCTATTCATTGGACTAGTAGGAATCTGATTAGATTCATCAAAATAATTATTGTCCATAACTCTGTTATCATAGAATCCACCATCAGATTGTAACATGAAATGAATCCTATATTCACGTTTACCTTCTTCATTTCTTAAGAATTGAAAGTCTAATAATTTTATTTTAGGTATTATAAAATGCCCACTAAAAGACATAGGTATTTCATAATTATAATCTGTATCTTCTTCATTTGAATATTCAGCCTCAGGAAACATATATAAATTTTCATTAGCATATAATTCTCCTACTTCACTAACATATTTTTCAGGATTTGACATTCCTAATTTAGAATATGTTTCAACTAAATATTCAGTATTTCTAGATGTTGCACTTTGTTCTTTATTATCATCATCATTATCAATTATTCTTTTTGAAGTTTCTTTACTAACTTCCCTATTTGTATTCTCTGTTTTTTCTCTTGAATTACTTTTTGTAGTTGCTTCTTTAAAAGAATCTCTGTCATTTTGTACAGCTTCTTTATTTGTTTTTGTAAAAATATCTCTTAAATTAAATGCATATACCATTGACGAAACAATAGTTAATATCATTAGAAAAACAATTATTTTTTTATTCAATAAAATCACCTCTATTATTTTAATTTTTATTGAATAAAGTATTTAAATTTTTCTTTGTTAAAGAGTTTATTTTTATTAATAGATACACTTTTGATTTGTGCGACATACCTCACTGCTTGCGGCAATAGGGTTATTGATTTCAAAAGCAGTTGCTGATTAGTGCAAATAACAATAATTATATATTATTTTTTTTTCTTAATTAAATTAGGTGATTAACTTATGAAACAACAAATTGCTGAAATATTACTAACCTTAAAAGCTGTTAAGATACAACCAAATAATCCATTTACTTTTACTTCAGGATTAATAAGTCCGATTTACATTGATAATAGGTTAGTGATTTCTTTTCCAGAGGAACGTAAAAAAATTGTTAAACAATTTATTGAAATAATTAAATCACAGAATTTAGAATTTGACGTAGTTGCAGGAGTAGCAACTGCAGGAATTCATTGGGCAGCGTGGTTAGCTGCTTATTTTGACAAACCAATGATATACATCAGAGGGAAAGTAAAATCACATGGTAGACAAAACCAAATTGAAGGATTGCTTAAACATGGACAAAAAGTTTTAGTTATTGAAGATCATATTAGTACTGGTGGGAGTAGTGTTGCTGCGGTTAATACAGTACGTGAAGTTGGTGGAAAAGTAACTGAATGCTTAGCAATAACAACTTATGAATTTGTAAAAGCTAATAATCTTTATTTTATTCACCCCTTTCTTAATTTTAATCCGAAAAAGAGTTTATATTAACTTTATGATACAAATCGGATAAACTTATCACTATTTAGGATAAAAAAAGGTTAAATAACTGAAAATAAATCTATTTTAATAGGTTTTACATTCAAAATGTATTAAAAAATTATAAAAAAATCATGTAAAAATCGTGCATTGAAACAAAAATCTTATACTCGGATAAATAAATATCAAAATAGGATAAATAATATTCATATTTTTCAATTAAATTTAAATTTGTACTTACCAGCCAATAACAAATTTATTAGTAAAAAATATAAACTTGTAGTCTAAACTTTTAAGTATAATTATTTAGGGAGTTATACAATGAGGAAAAAAACTGGAATCAAATATATCACAGTAAAAATACCAGAAGGTCTAGCAAGAAAAATTGATGATTTAGCAAAAGAATCTCAAGGAGACTTTACATCAAGAACAGATGTCATTAAATATGCAGTAAGACTATTATTCAGAGAAAAAAATTAAAAAATTATTTTAATTTTCTTTCAATCTTATCAGCTTTCTTTAATAATTTCATCATTTTAGCTTCTCTCTCTTTTGCTATAGTATTGAATCGTTCTAATTCTTTTAATTTTCTTTCTTGCATAGCTTGAGATCTTTCCATTTCAAGAGTTTTAATTTCTAATTGTTTATTAATTTCTTTTAACTCAAGAACAGAATGTTCTTTGTCTTTTAATTCTTCAAATTTTTTATCATATGCAAAATGTGCTAGAAATACAATAGACCCAAATACTCCTACTTTTGATATAATTTGAATAATTTCTGTCGAATAAAACATCGTAAAAGTTCCAACAAAATAGGTCATAGTATTAAAAAAACCATCAAGAAATAAAAAGAACAATAAAAATAATAAAACCTTAGTTAACCTAGTTGTAATTAATGCCTTTGATTCTTTAAAAAATCTTAGTGATAACATTACAAATAAAACTACTGAAATAATTGAAATAATAACATGCATAAATATAACAAACTCTGACATTTTTTTACACCTCGTTTTTTACCTAATTTTGACTTTTATTCTTCCTTTGACTCTTCTTCTTTTTTTCCACCAAAGATTTTTGCAAAGAATCCTTTTCTTTCTTTTTCAGATTCTTCAACATTTTCTTGTAATTCTTGTGATGCCTCTGACTCTATTTTTTTTACATCAACGTCTTTTAAGTTCTCTGATAATTTCAATTCTTTTGCAATTCTTGGAGCATCTTGTTCAATTTTTAATATTATTTTATTCATAAATTCAGCTTTCTTTAAATGCTTTTCAAATGAATCATTCATACTTTTTTCAAGTCTTTCAAATCTTTTGTCAATTTCCTTAGGCAATTCATTTGATCTTTTTGTTAATAAATCAATAATATTTCCAACATGTTTTTCAAAATCATTTAATTTTGAAATTAAATTTTCAACATCTTTTTTTGGGGCTAGTGTTTGAATTTTTACTTTATTTTGATCTACTTGAGCAACAACAGGAGAAACTTGTTTTTGTAATTCTTTTAATTTATCTGTAACTGCTTCAAATTCTTGAAATTTTTTTTGTGTTTCAATAAATATACCTTCAATCTTATCTGCATGTCTTTTTACTGTTGCTTCTTCTTTTCTAATTTCCATTAATTCTTTTTTTACTTCTTTACTTAAACTCACCATTTCCTCAATTCCAGTAAATGAATTCAGTTGGTGTCTCATCTCTTTTAATTGATCCATTAAAGATTTCATAATGGTGTCATTACTTTCTATACCTGCTTTTAATGCTTCAATTTTTGCGTCTTGTTTTCTAACATCCACCATTAATTTATCTGGATGAACTGCTTCGACCAAATCGACGGCTTTAGCTGTTTTAACTTCCATATCTTGCATGGTTCTATTAGAATCCATAATCATTCCACGAAGTTCACCTGTTTGTTCATTAATTCGTGTAAATCTTTCATTAATAAGTTTTCTAAGCTCTGCAAACTGATCAAATTGTGCTTTAAGTTTTATAATATCTGCAGAAAGTGCTTGTGTAACTCTATCAGTTGTTGCAGGCATATCAGGTTTCTTTTCCTCTTGAGATTCCTGATTAAATGAATCATCATCCTTTTCATTTTCTGCATCCTCAACTCGCGGATATTTTTTTTTGAAAATAAACATATTATATTTCTTTACCTCTTATAGTATAAATATTTTATTCATATATTGCATTAAGTTCATCTATTACTTCGTTTAAATATCTATTAATTTGAATTGCTTCTTTTTTTTCTTTGGCAGCTTCATAGATTTTGATTCTACTTGGAATTCTAAAAAGCATCAATTGAACAATTTTAGTGTCAAATCCATTTTTTCTAAGCAAAACAAGCTTTTCATATGCTTTTGTATACGTATCTTTAAACAATTCAATTACTTTTTCAGGCATATCTAAATTTGTAAATTCGATTTTCTCTACTTTTTCTAATTGTATATTCTTCTTTTTTGTATCAACCATTTGACTAACTAACACAGGATTTTCATCAAAATATTTATCTGCTTCAGAAACGTTTTTTTGCGTTACATTATGTTGAACATTTTTTTCTTCAATCACAACTTTTTGAATTATCTCTTTTTTTGATACTGGTTCAATTATTTCTTTTTTTTCTTGAACTTTAATTGGTTTTTGTGAATTCCAGGTATATCTTTTTGGTTCCTGTTCTGTTTTGTTTTGTGAAATTTCTTTAGATTCTTGTTTTTTTATTTGAATTACTTCTTGAGAATTTAATATTTTATAATTTTGAGATTTTTTTTGTAAATATGCTCTAAGTATTCTTGAAGATTCTTCTTTGGATTTTACACTTTTTAATAATATTGCTAAATCTTTAAACCTAAAAACATCATATGCCCATTTAGCAAAATCATTCTTATTATAATTAACATACTCATTAAACAATTCAACGGGCATTCGATCTATAGAGTCTGGCAACTCACTAATATGTTTAATAATTTGACCATTACTAAGTTTAAAATAATGTGTAGGTGAAATTTTAGGTATCATTGTGTTGCCTTTTGTTTTATTTTATTTATTGAATCTAAATATTGTTGTACCTTTTGATAATCTGGTTTAATTGCTTTAACCTTATTAAACAATTCAAGAGCTTCATCATATTTTTTCATAGTGCTATATAAACTTGCCAAATAATACATAACTTTGAAATTTCCAGAATCTCTTTCTAAAATTTTTTTATAATTAATTTCAGCTTCATCATATTTTTGAGCTCTATGATATTCTGATGCTAATGAAAACAATAAATCATTATTATTTGGATTTTTATTTATTAATTCTAATAAATAATTTATTTTCTCCTCTGAGTTTTGTAATGATGCTAGTTTTTGTCTAACTTCATTCAAATCAAAATTTGTTCCTTTTTGCTCTTCTTGAGATTCATTACTTTTTTGATTTTCATTATTTTGTGCAAGTTTAAGCTCTTGCTCTTTATTTTCAGATTGAATCTCTTGATTCTTATTTAGATTTGATTCATCTTCTTTTTTTTCTTCCTGACTACTTGTTTCTTGAACTTTTTCTTCAGAATTAGTTTCTGTTTTTTTTATTTCATCAGATTTAGATTCCTCGTTTTTATCTTCCTTAGATTCTTCTTTTCCTTCTCCCTTAACATCCTCTTTTTTCTCTTCAACAGGAACTTCTTTTTTACTAGAATAAGGCTCTTTTCTTGGCGTTGTTGGTTTAAATGTTTTTTCTTTACCTGAATCAAGTGCTTCTAAAAATTTAATATAATCCCCTTTCGTTAAAATTGGATCTGCTAAATCTGCCCAAGCATCACTTCCTATAGCTGTTCTAATCCAATCTGATAAATCGTTTTTTCCTTCATCCACATGAGTTTTAAATTCTGGTTCTTTTAACACTTTAACTTCATCAAGCAATGCTTTTAACTTAATGACAAGTGTTCCATTAACTAATTTTAACATTTGATCTGGTGCTACATCATCATTTAATCCTAGAGACTTTGCACCTTCCTCTTCATCACCACTTACTGCTGAAGCTGCAGCTTCTTTAGCTTTTTTACTTTCAGATTCTGCTTCATCAATAGACGCTTTTAATTCTTTTTCACTAACAAGTTCTACTTCTTTATGTTTAGGTTCTTGGCCTAAATCTTTCCATATTTTTTCAATTCGTGGTTTTAATCCTTCTAAATAAATTTCAACCATATTAAAACCGCCTTGTTTTATTTTATCAACTGATAATTTTAATTCAAGTCTTAAATCAAACACATCTTTACCTGTTTCTTCCAATTGATCTAATTGAAATTCAAGGTCTTCTGCAATCAAATTATATTTGTTATATTTTTCAAGTTCTTCATCACTTAATCTTACAACACTATGTAAAATTGGTCTAAAAGTAACATAATAAGGTAAACCTCGATTCCATGATGAGTTTTGAACCATGCCACTTCCTACTGGAGATTTAACAAGTTCTTGAATAAATGATGCTCCATATTTATCCTTAATTCTAGCTAAATCACTTTCATCTCTTGTTTTCATTTGTACTTCAGTGTTAATGTTTGCTTTAATTTGTCCAACGAAGTCTGCTAAAACCTGTGAAATAAGCATAACGCCTATACCCCACTTTCTAAATTCCCTACAAGCCCTTTCAATTTGAACAAATCCTTCTCCAGTACCACCAAATTTAGGTAGCAATCTGTGAACTTCATCATAAACCATCATAAATCGTAAACCCCTATACTCTTTTAGATTTGATTTGAAAACTTGTCTAACTGTATTTGCAACAAAAATATCCATGCCTTTTGGATCAAGAGTACTTGTTGTAATAACTTGAATTTCTCCAGGTTTCCAAAATTTAAGTAAATCTACTTTTTCAAGTGGATTCATAATAGCTCTAACATTTCCATTAAATGCTCTAGAACTTTTTTTTGTTAAATGAAATCTAGGATAATAAGACATCATTTTTTGATCTTGACATTTTCTTAACATTCCAGACCATTGTGCTGTAGGATCAATAACAATAACTGCTACATCCTTCATTAAACATTCTTCAATTATTACTTGAGCAGAAATAGATTTACCTCCTCCTGTTGATCCTGCAACAATACTATGGACTGTTAATTTATCCATATCAAAATATGTATCATTTTCTGTTTCAGCGATTTTTCCTACATATAATGACCTAGGTCCTTTTTTTGGAAGTAATTTATATTCTACTTTTGCATGGAATCTTTTTCTTTTATTAATTTCACGTCTAATATACAAAACTAAACCAAGAATAAAAGCTAAAACTCCTAAAACAGTTAATACTTTCCAAAGTTCAACTAATCCAAATACTTTGTAATTTTGAATTGGCTCAAATAGTTCAAAAACTGTTGTAGTTCTTGAATACATATCAAAATAATTTGCTTCTATAATTAAGAAATAATCACCTTTAGGCCATTCAGACGGAATTACAAATTCTTCAATAACTGTTTCTGTTGTTCTTAAGCTTACAGTCTCATTTCCTATATATAATGTATTATTAGCTGTTTCACTTTCAATACCTCTTAAATAATAATCTAATCTTACATCATATCTCTCATCAATAAGTAAATTTTGAAGGTTCACACTAAATTTAAAGTTCTTTCCTGGAAGAGGTCTTCTTGTTAATACATCTAATTGAATTAAAAGTGCTTCTACAGGTAATCTTTCTTCATCACTAACTGTAATTTCAATTGGAATTGTCCCATTAAAATCCCCACTAACTACAATTTCCCCATTATACTGACCTTCTTCTAAACCATACCCTCTTACTGAAAAATTTGCATACTCATTTTGTTCAATTGTTGCAGAGGTGTCTGAAAGTTCAATTATTTCTGCAGCGTCACCTGTTATTTGAATTTTCACTTCTGCAGGTTCAGATCTAAAACTAAACACAAGTAAATGTTCAGTAAAAAAATTATTTAATCTAATTCTTTTCTTAAGTCGGTCTAGAGACATCCAATTATCAACACCAATATTTTCTGGTTTTTCAATAAATGGACCTATACCAGGACCTATACCAGGACCTATACCAGGACCATCTCCTGATTTAGTTTTTGTTCCTGGATCGTCTACACCAGTTCCTACTCCTGAACCTGTCCCAGTAAACGATTGATCAAATACAATATCCATGGAAATATTATGTTCTAAAGAAACATCTTCAACAATTGTTAAATTTCTAACATAGTTTCCAAATCCAAGCTTTGTTGCAACTATATATCGTTCACCTTCAGCCACCTCAGAAATATTATAATATCCATCTGAACTTGTAACATATATTTTTCCATCAATTGCAACTAAAGTATTTTCTAAAAATTGACCTGTATCCGTATCCGTTACATATCCATATACTTCTCCTCTTCCTATTTCTTCTGCTGATCCACCTGAACCATAAGGACAAGTATCATAAGGATCTACATATAAATAATACTTTAAATTTGTTGAATTAAATGGTACTGGAACCATCATTTCATAGTTCACTAATTTATCAGGTCTAAATCCAGTTATGTAATCTGTGTTAATTAGTGTAACCATAATTGGTGTTCCATTGTATTGTAAAATTCCTACTGGAAACTCTGTACTATTTGGTTCATTATATTCTTTCATGTAAATAGCAGGAACATTACTAAAAGTAACATTACCTAACTCTACAGAAATTGTGTCATTAAATGTCTGTGTTGCTGACATGGTATCATTTGATAAAATTCCTACCCAGTTATCCAACATAGTTGTATTTCCAACTGTAACATTTGCCCATATAAGTTCTGTTTCATTTAAAATTGTGGAATAAATTTCATGAACTTTATCAATTTCAAAACAAGGATAAATAGGGTTAAGTTCAGATACTTCTCCATTATTCGCAAATACATACCAAGGAGTATCCAATGCTGCTTGAATTGCAATTCCAAATATTCCATTCCAAATTGTGGCTGGTGCCTGATGAACAACATTTATTTCAGTTATTCTTCCTCCCCTTGCACCATGTGAAGCAACCATCCCCACATAATCTCTTATAATTACTAATGAAATAGTTGAAATTAAGATAAGTAAAACTACTAAAACATTCATTAAAATTGTGTCTATGTCAATTTTAGTTTTTTTCTTTGTCATTTTAAGTGGAGTGCTATTTCACAGCATTTTTTGTAAACTTTTTGTTTGTGACTTTCTGATAATTTTTCAAATTCTTCAACAATATGATCATAAATTTCATGAGCATTATCCTTATTATTATGAGCTAATTCAATTACAGCTTTATCTACTAATTTTTGAACATGTTTTAAATTAAGTTCATCTGCTAAATTAATTACTTTATTATGTACATGATCTTGATCACCTTTAGGTAAAAATTCATATAAGAACTTAACCTCGTGATAATATAATGCTGCTTTTTCTAAATCTACATTAAGTAATGCATGAGCTTTACCAATAACTTGAATCATGTATTCAATTTTATGTGCTTCATCCAATGGAATATTTGATACAACTGATTCTTGAACAGCTGGTTTATAAACTACTTCTTTAATTTTAGTGGATCCATAATTTGCAACTGGACTTACAGGACTTGATTTTTTCAAAAAATTAAAACTAAAACTAGGTAGTGTAAATTGAGATCCTGAAGTAAAATAAAAAAATAAATATACTCCGAGTAGTATAAACACAACTATCATTTGAATTATAAATATTTTAGTATTTGACTCTGAAAAACCTAAATTATCAAATACTACAAAACCTGTTAATTTTGAATCTTGTTGTGTTATTATTGTACTAATTGCCGCAATATCTATTTTAGGAATTTTATCTAGTTCAATTGTTTCTTTAACATAATATAAAAATTCTTTTCCTTTATTTAGTTGAATTTCAAATACAGGATCCTCTTGTAAAATATTATCTACAGGTGTTATAAACACAATTTCATTTACGCTTTCAATTAAATCTTTAGGTACAAATTCTACAAACATAATATCTGTTGCAGTTTCATCAGTACTTAAAATTCTAGAAACTAATGTTATTTCTTCGCTTCTTCCAGAAATATATTGAATTTCTACTAAATAAGCCAAAGTTCTAACACTAACTTTTTTTTGTAAAAGTTTATTTTTCTCAAGAAGACTGGTTCTTTGACTTTTGCTTAATTCTATTCCTTTTAATGCTATATAATCTTCAAATAATTTTTCTAGTTCTTCATCTGTTGGATATTTTACAAAATCTGCCTTGTCTATTACACTAACAGATAAAGGTGTATCATCCTTAATTTTATCAATGTCATTATAGATTACATCTCTTTTGTCAATTATTGATTGGGTGTCGGGTTCGTTTCGTAAATTAAAAAGATCTCTATTAGCCATTTCTAATTTTCTTTGAGCATCTTTTATTAGAACATCCATTTTAAGATATTCTGCAATCTTCTTCTCATCTGGACTATAAGTGTCAAAATCTGGAATCACATTATACACATTTTGAATTACATTGTAAGTTGTCTCTGATTCACTATTTATGTTTTGAGTACTTGTCGTACTTTCTTTTATTTTTAGATAATATTGTTTACTACTTCCAACATTATCATCTTCATCCCTACATTGTACCTTCCAATGATAATTACCTTTCCCTAGTTCAGGTTTAAACATGTATTCAGTATTAGGATTCAAATTATCAGATTCATTAACGTCAAGCCACCATCCATCACCTTCTGTTACATATAAAGTACATTTTGCTTTGCCATTGTCTGTAAACTTAAATCTAAAATCTGGATTTGAAACATCAGAATTATTTCCTGGAGATATTAAAGAGACTGAGGGAATTATATCACTAGGATTTTTAACTAGTTTAACTATAAAATCAAGAGATTTATTGATTTTTATATTTTCATCATAACTATAATACCCTTCTGCAAACACTTCTAAATTATAAGTAATATTTGTTACTTCATATTCAACTTTTCCTGATAAATTTACTTCTTTTTCATCATTATCTAATTCAACTGTTGAATTCAAAATTATATTTCCTGTTGAATTATCTACTACTTTTACTTCTAAGAAATATTTTGGATTAACTACTATTTGTTTAGTTTTAATTACTTGGTTTCCTCCTTGATCTGTTACAATTAAAACAATATTATAAGTTCCTGGATTATCATATGTATAATCAAAAACAGTATCATATTCTTCATTTCCATCATCCATATTCCAAATAAGATTTGCTTCACCAATGTTTCCGGAAATTTCTGCCCTAAAATTAATTGATTCACCTAATTCTATAGTATTTTTATTTGTTACAATATTAACTGCCATAGAATTAGATACTGTAAAATTTACAGATTTTGTATTAGTATAATCTTCATAATAATTTATTGCATCAATTGAATAAATTCCTGATATGCCTGTTAGAGAAAATTCTTGAGTTGCTGGATAGCTTCCATTTGCAAAAATGTAAACATATGAAACGTTTGTTGGAGTATTAATTGTAATATAAGTATCTGAATGATTGAGGGCATTAATATGAATTGAAACTGTTTCTTGATGAGCGTAAGAACTTCTACTAGTTGTTACATTAAAAAATACATAATCATTTGTTAATGGATTACAATCATCATCAATTCCATTATAAAATACTTCATTCATTCCTGGATTAATATTAGCATTATTATCATCACAATCTGTTTCACTACTATATCCATCATTATCTTCATCAATGATTGTTATGTTTGTTTCATTTTGAGTTGTATTTTGAATTACTTCAATAATTCCAAACTCCTCTTTTTCAGCGTATCCTTCTTTATAACAATAAATATCATAACTATAATTTCCTGGAGTATCATACGTTTCAATGTAATAATATAATCCTGAAGTCATGTTAAATGACATGTATTCTCCAATAAATTGACAAATATCTATTCCAATAATAGTTCCATTTTCATAACTATAATTAGCATATATTGTCACTGACTCATTTACATAAACAAAATTTGTGTCCCAAATTTCTAAAGATGAATTTATTACAGTAAGATTAGTTGTATTATCTGAAGCGTTTACTCCTGTATCACTAAATGAGAAAGCTAATGCTACAATAATTGCCAAAATTACCCATGACAATAATTGTTTATTGAATCTCATTTATTTCCTCCAAAAGTTTAATTGTTTGTTTTAATGCCCTAAGTTGTTTAGGATCAGAAATTCCAGAAAGATTTTGCTTAATTTGATTTAATTTAGCTTTATGTGGCTTTTTTTGCTCTAACCATCTTTTTCTAAGAAGAGAACGAATAGTTTCACTAACATCTAAATAATGATTTTTTGAAGCTACTTCTTTTAGCTCAATAACTAAAGCTTTAGGCATTCTAACACTAACAATTTTATCAGTTATTAGACTCACCCCTGTTGTCAATTACATAAGATCTAGAAAAATCACGAATCGCTTCACTACGAGAATTATAAATATCTTTTTCTACAAGAGAATCTATCCACTCTACTATTTTTTTAGGTAGTCTAACATTAACTACAGTAACTTTCATTCGGTCCGGTACCACTTTTGTATACTATGTCACTTTTTGTACTTTAAATGATATTTGTATGATAAAACATGTACATAAGTAATATATAAATGTTTCTAGGGCGATACTTGTATGATGTGTGTATGACATAAGTAAAACAAATATATAAATTTAAAGCAATAAGAACAAAAATGAATTAAAAAATTTAATTAATTATATATATTATGTAATTTTGCTACTCTTTAATGGTTAAAAAATATGCACTGTCCTTTCCTACTGAAATTCCAATTGCTATAATGGAAACTCCAACACCCAAAGTTATACTTGACATAGGTTCTGGTGATTTCTCAGGAATTTATCATGCAAAAGATTTCAAAAAAATATATATTGGATTTGAAGGATATTTATCTGAATTAGAAAAAGGTTTAAAATTATTTAATGAAAATCCTAATAATTATCCTGATAAAACTGTTTATTTTATTGGGGAAAACATATTATATCCTAGTTTTGATTCATCTGACATGCTTGAATTTATTTCTCCACTTGTTGAAAAAGTGCAAATGTATTTTCCTTCAGGAACCTTAGTTACTTCGCTTCGAGATCATGAAAACATCTATTCTATTTTTGCTTTGTTTGAAAATGCAGAAATAGACATTATTACTGAAGCATTTCCAAATGAAATTAGTCAAATAGTTACGAGAGATTCTAGATTTAAAACTCCACAAATATCAAGACCAACAATTGCAGAACTTACTGAACTAACCAATAGCCCATATCTTAGAGATTGGGTTGAAGCTTCTTTTTCTCCTAATGAAAAAGAAAGAGAATATGGTAAAGGAATCTTAAAAGATATTAAAAGAATAAGATTTAAAGTAAATAACAGTGATAATTAATATCCTCTAAAAAATTTGAAAATAAAAGAAAAATTATTTCACGATCAGTTTAACAAATAAAATAAACATCAAAATTGCAATAAAACCAATTAATCCAAAAGCAATTCCCATTATTAGGTTAAGATGGATATAAAACCAATTTTTTGCATATGTTCCTGTAACTGAAAAACTTTCATAAGGATCAAGCATGTTCGCGTTTTTTGTGTATCCATAATCTCTAATCATAACATCAGACATTTTTCTAAATTCTGCTGCTTCAAGTGCTGCGCCTTTATTTAACATATTAAAGTCAGGCATATAATTGACTTTTGAATCCTTTCCTTTAAGTTCAAGACCTTCTTGAACATCAATTGTTACTTTTATGTCGTTAGTTAAATATGGAATTCTAATAGTTTCAAATTCAAAATCATGTTTTTTTAGAAAACTATCCACATATCCTTCTACTTTGTAAAAAACTAAAAAAGTCGATTTTTGTCCTTTAACTATTGGCATAATATCAAGAGTTAAATAGACTGAATCAGCTAATCTAGTAGGTTTAGCTTGAATTTCTTCATACCCATAACTATGTTCCTGAATAATCTTATAGATAATCATATGATCCCCAGGAATTTCTAAATTCAAAAATTCAATTGGCTGAGTATCTTTATTAAATATATCAAGCCGTAATGCAACATAAGCTTCTCCTTCTTCGTCAAAAAAGACAGTATAATACTGATTTGCACTTGTTATATATGTAGTTCCAAAAGATTTAGTTGCAACTACAGTCGTTGTAAGCATCAACAAAAGTGTAATTATAGTCATAATTTTATTTTTCATAAAAATTGGTAGACAAATGTTAATTAAATACTCAGAAGTAAGTTTTAAACGAAGTTGAAGTTATTAAAAAAGTCTCACCCATGGTAAGAAAGGAGTGTTTAAATATTCAATTATGTTAACGCAAAATATGGAAATTAAGATCAGTGCATTTTCAAGACTTACACAACTTACAGAAAAAGCACTTAGATTGTATGATGAAAAAGGATTACTTGTTCCTATAAAAAGAGAAATAACTGGTTATAGGTATTACACTTTAAACCAAATTGATAAGGCAATTGAAATTAGAATTTTATCTAGACTTGGTTTTAGTCTAAATAATATTAAAAAAATAATTAATTCAAAAAAAACAGACGAGATAGAAGAACTTTTTGAAATACAAATTAAAAAAACAAATTCTACTATTCAAGAATTAAACAAAGCAAAAAAAATATTACTTAAAAAAAATTTAAACGAAGTTTTCACTATGAAAGCAGAAAAGCCTATTATCAAGGAACTTCCAGAAATTAGAGCAATTAGTAAAAGAGTTAAAGGTACATATGAGAAATCAATATCTTTTTTAGTAAAACACTTGATGAAAGCAATTGAAAAAAATAATGCAAAAATTACAGGACCAATTGCTTTACTTTGCTATGATGAAGGATATAAAGAAAAAAATGCTGATATTGAAATAGCAATACCTGTTTGCGGTAAATTTGAAAAAGGAGATTATGAAATTAAAAAATTACCAGCTCAAAAAATTGTTTCTTTAATTCATCAAGGCCATCCTTCAGAAATGGATCATTTTCTTAAATCTTATAAAAGGGTTTACAAGTTTGCAGAAGAAAATAAATTGAATTTGAAATTACCTGATAGATTATTATTTTTAACAAATGAGAACCAAGTTAAAAAAGATGATACTCTCACAGAAATACAGTATCCGATTGACACATAACAACTTTTAGAGAATTCATTTAAATATAAGATCTTTTTCTCGTCTATAATGTCATTCCAAGAAAAAGCACAAATAACTTTAGATAGATTAGCAGCTGAATATTCTGAACTGCTTGGAATTGATAAAGAATATTTTATGACTAACATTAGAATTGATAGAGGTAAAGAAGCTCAATTTTCTCCATTAAATATTAAAGAAAATCATACCACAGTTACACTTCTTTCTTGGGCTCCTCTTTTTGTACAAACTGGAATTCTTGAGCATGAGTTAAAACATTTTATTCATTACAAAACAATTGAAAAAGTTGTAAGTGAGAATCCTACTGAATTTCTTACATATTTAGGACAAGAATACTCTCCTCTTAAAAACCACATATTCAATGATGAACATAGTCAACAACTATTAAAAAAATTCCAAGAAAAATGGCAATCTATAGGTCTTCAACCTCAAGAATTTACTAAAGACATATCTTATATGATTTGGTCTATAAATCATAATTGTCATAATGATTTTGTTGAATCTTTTGCAGGAGATCCAAGATATAATTTTGGAGATTATACTATGTTTGCAGGTCTTGCTATTAATGGTTTTTCAATTTTACAAAATCTTTTTACAAATCAAAAAATTACTCCCGCTCAAATAGGTATCTCTCTTGCTTTAGTTGCTGGAACATATTTCTCTCAAAAACATAAAGACAAAAAACTTGCATTAAAAGACCAACTCAGAAATTTTCCTACTCAAGATATAAAATATCTACTTGCTGCACCTCCTAAAAAAGGTATTAATTATTACGATCATTTCAATAAACTAAGAACTTTTGGATTTCCAACTTCTCTTTATGGTAAAACTTAAAAGAAAGAAGGCACCCTATCAATTCTTATTGGGGGAGGGGTATTAAGAAGGGCAACAGGGTGCCATAAAATTATGATCCTTGAAGATTTTTGATTTCTTCAAGGGGTTTGATGCTCCCCTAACTTTTTGGGGTGGGGTATAAGAATTCAGGCAGGGGAGCTTTTTAATCTACAACCTGAAAATCTAAAGGTGGTTTTCGTAGCTCTTGAAGCCACATTAAACCAACTCTCATCATGTTTTTATTGAACCGTTCTGAAACTTTGTATGTTTTTTTATAGAGATCATAATCGACAATTCCCATACTCTTCATCGGAGTTAAGATCCTGTCGTAAAACTGTCTCTTATTATAACTAATTTTTACCTTCTTGCCTTTGAACTCTGGTGTGTTTAGAGTTGTAACTAATTCACCTTCGTGAAGCTTTGTAGCGAATAAAGACATCTCTGTCTTCCCGATCTCGCCACCTTTCTCTTTCATATGCCTAATCAATAGCTTTGAGACAATAACTTGTTGTTGCGTTGCAAAAACAATTTCAAATATGTCCTCTGGCAAATTGAATTGGTCGAACAGTATGACCATATTTTAGAATAATGGAATAACTAGTATATAAAGGTTACTATTTAGTTATCTTAGTATACGTTTTTGTATATTGGTTCTTTCAGAAATTGATTCAATTTAATGTCTAATTTACAGGAAAATAAATTAAAAAAAAACTAATTTCAAAATCATTATATACTCTAAAAACCTTTTACAATTATATGTATATAGATATAGTGTTGACTTTTCTTTCATTAATTCTCCTTTTTTTTATTATTCAACGAGCCCTAAAATTATTAAAACAAGTTAAAAAAAAAGATATGAAAAGAACTTGGATTGTAATTTATATCCACACTTTTTTTTTCTTTATAAGTTTCATTTCATATCTCCTTAGTGTTACATTATTACCTCTAAATATTGAAAGAATTAGACTGCTTAGTGGTGTAGTATTTTTTAATAGCGCTTTATTTATTTTTGTTGTTATGTGGTTATTATCTAAACTTATTGGAGATTTACAAAAAAAATCTCTTCAACTTAGAAATTGGAACATTGAATTAATTGAAAAAGTTAGAAAAAGAACTAGTGAATTGACAAGATCTAACAAATTAAAAGATCTGTTTATTTCAATCATGGATCACGATTTAAAAAATCCAATTGCATCAATTAGAGGTTTTGCTAATTTAATTAAACCAAAAACCAAAAATAAAAAAATTATTTCATATACAAATATAATAATTAATGATTCTAATAATATGTCTGAATTAATTAATGATGCTAGAACATACTCAAAATTGGATCAGAATGAATATAAAAAAGAGTCCATAAAAATAAATATTGATTCTATGTTTAAGGAACTTAAAAAAGAATTTTATTTAAAATTAAAGGACAGAAATATTAACTTAATTATCTCAAAAACAAATTTTCATTTTAAAGGTCTTCCATTGATTAAAGAGGTATTTCATAATGTCATAGACAATAGTATAAAATATGGATTACCTAAAACTAATATTAAAATCAGATTTGAAAAGTCTAAAGAAACAGTTCTTTTCTCAATTAGCAATAAAGGTAAAACAATTAAAAATGAGTACAAAGAGTTGATATTTAATAGATTTGAAAGAGCTAATGCAAAAGAAGCTATTGAAGGATCTGGTCTAGGACTTTCTATTTGTAAACATATTGTTGAACTTCATAAAGGGAAAATCTGGGTTGAAGATGATCCTAAAGGCGGAGTTATATTCAAAATTCAACTTCCAATATAAACAATTTAAACTTTATTATATCTAAAACAATCAGTTGTATGATCATTAACCATACCAATAGATTGCATATATGCATATATAATTGTACTACCTACAAATTTCATTCCTCTTTTTATTAAATCTTGAGAAATTTTATCAGAAAGTTCAGTTTTTGCAGGAATTTCACCTACTGTTTTAAACTTGTTATTAATAACTTTATAATTAACAAATGACCAAATATATTTATCAAAGCTTCCAAACTCTTTTTGTATTTCTAAAAACTTTTGAGCATTTAAAATAGAAGATCTTATTTTTAATCTATTTCTAATTATACCTGCATTTTGTAATAATTCTTGAACTTTTTTTTCATCATATTTGGCAACCTTTTTTACATCAAAGTTATCAAAAGCTGCTCGATAGTTCTCACGTTTTTTAAGAACTGTTTCCCAACTTAAACCAGCTTGTGCTCCTTCTAAAATTATTAATTCAAAAAGTTCTCTCTCATCATGACATGGTAATCCCCATTCCTCATCATGATACTTTTCATATAGTGGGTTATTTTTAGGTACCCAATCGCATCGTTTCATAAAATAAAAAAAGTTAAAGAATCAATATAAAGTTTGTGTTAAATAATTCTAATATAATCTACCACCTAAAGGAACATTATTATTAGGTTGGATTAAAACACATTCATTATTCTCATCAGGAACACCTAAAGTTAATACTTCAGAAGTTGCTGGACCTATTTGCCTAGGAGGAAAATTTACAACACATAAAACCTGTTTACCTATTAATTCCTCTTTTGAATAATTTTTGACAAGCTGAGCACAAGATTTTTTTATTCCTATTTCATCTCCTAAATTAATTAATAATTTGTATGTAGAGTTTCTAGCTTCAGGAAAATCTTCAACTTTTGTTATCTCACCAACTCTAATATCTAGTTTTATAAAATCATCATATGTTGCCATTAAAAAAAGTAATAAAGATCAATATTTATTATTATCTAACTATCAAAAAACTCTTCAATCATGCCCATATAATTAGTACTAACTACCATATCCCAATCTTCAGGAAAGCATCTCCTATAATTTTTCCAGACATATCGTTCGTCTAAAAAAGCTATTATCCCTCTATCTGTACCAGATCTAATACATCTACCTGCGTTTTGCAAAGTTTTGTTAAATGCTGGAAACAAATAACCATAATCCCAACCTTTTGAAAACTTTTTATCAAAATATTCAATTAAAGATTTTGTTTCAAGATCTGGTTGAGAAAGCGGAAGACCTACAACAATTACTGCTTTAAGTAAATCTCCAGGTAAATCAATTCCTTCTCCAAAACTCCCTGAAGCCACTGCTAAAAGAACTGCACCTATATCTTTATATGATTTAAAATTCTCAAGAAGTGCTTGTTTTTCATCTTTTCCTAGACCTGGTTGTTCAGAAAAAACTGTTTTAATTGATTTAACATCAAAATGTCTTAATACTTGGTCTCTTAAAAAATAACTTGGGAAAAAAATTGCGGAATTTCCTGGAATTTTATTAACCATCTCAGCCAAAGTTGTTGCAATTTCTTCATACATTTTCTCATTTCTTGACGTGTATTTTGTTGTAGTTTTAGGTATAATCAAATTAAGCCTATTATCTTTAGGAAATGGATCTTTAAACACAACTTCTTGAACAGATTCAACACCAAGCAATTCTTTATACATTGAAGTAGGTAAAAGTGTTCCTGACATTAAAATTGTCGAATGAGTATTATTAATAATTTCTTTACTTACAACACTAGCGTCCAAACATCGATATGAAAGTGAAATAAACGGTTCTCTAGATCCTCGTTTATATGATATAATTCTTACAAATCCTTCTTCATCTCCTTGCCACATCTCCATAAAGTTTGCAATTCCACCAATATAGGATCTTTTGTTTACTTCTCTAATTGAATCTGCAACATGAGCTAGATCTCCAATCAATTGATCATAATCATATTTATCATTTAATGATCCTTCAAACATATTTCTTGTAATTGTTTTTTCATCTCCAGGACTCATACCTTGAGATAATTTATCCAAAGTATGTTTAATTTCTTCAAGAATTTCAACAGTATTATCATAACCAAATTTTTTTGCTTCTTTGATTGATCGATCTACCACTACGCTTGTTAAAAATTCTGACGCTAAGTCTTTAAGTCTATAAGGTAAATTATGAGCTTCATCAACAATTACTATTAATTTATCTAAATCTTTGTTGATTCTTGCTAAAAAATTTTGATTTATATGTTCATTAAATAAATAATAATAATCTGCAATAATTACCTTAGCTTTAGACGCCATACCTAAAGAGATTTCATAAGGACACATTTTATGCATGTCTCCTTGATTAATTACTTCTTTAGTGTCCATTGGCCCTTTATTATGAATTTGTTTTAAAAGAATATCTGCAGAATCTGTGAACTTTGTTGCTGTTTTTCTAATATTATTATAAAAATCACACTTTCGCTCTTCTCTAGCTTTTTTACAATATTCTAAAAAATCTTTCCCATATAATGTTTGGACTCCAGGAACTAAACACATCCATTTTTTTCCAATTATTGAAACACTCCCAAAATTATTCCCATATTTATTTTTAATTTCTTTTAATGTGTCAATTGCTATTTTATGTTGAGTATGTCTAGAAGTCAAAAATAAAATTGTGAGATCTTTTTTAATTGCATGAGCTAATGCAGGGGCAAGCGCAGCTGCAGTTTTTCCTAGACCTGTAGGTGCATGAACAATAAGATTCCTTCTATTTTCAATTGTTGCATCTGTTAACAATAATAATTTATTTTGTTCATCTCTAACAATATCATAAGGAAACAACAACTCTTTTTTACGCTCATTAGAAACCATTATTCATTATCAAATTAGTTACTCATATAAAAATCTAAAGGAAAAAATTAAATAGCTAATTATCAAAAAAAATATTATGGGAGAGCACGAGGTCAAATCACTAACAATTCTAAAAGAAGAGCACAATGTCTTAATAACTATGGGTGTAATTTTAAACACACTTAAAGAAGCAGCAAAAAAAAAACATATAACTACACAAAAAAAAGAATATCTTCACGAAATGACTGAAAAATTAATTGAAGAACATCATAAAGAAGCTCAACTTGAAGAAAAATTATATTTTTCATTTCATAAATTTAAAGAAGTTTCTAAATCAATTGTTGATGAACATATTAAAGCAAAAAAAATGCTTCACCCATCGTTACTTAGAGAAGAACATAAAGTTGATAGCTTGGCCCATTTTGAAGAACTAGAAAAACTCATTAAAAGAATAATGAACAAATTTTGGCCTGAAGAAGAAAATTTAACTGAAATTGAAGAATTAGTTAAAGAAGATCTAATTCAAATTGAATCATTTGGTGTAATTTTAGGAGATATTGAAAAATCTCATAGAATTATTATGGAGACATTACTTTATGTCAATGAAATGATTAAAATTGTCAAAAGTGAAGTTTAGAGATAAGTTAATAAATTAAATTCTAACTGCAAATTTATGAAAGTAGGAGTTATTGGTCCAATTATCCAAGATGTAAATATTTATGGAAATCAAAAAATAGAACAAGCTGGAGGAGTTACGTTTTATTCTGGATGTGCTTTAGATTCTTTAGGTGTTGATGTAACAATCTTTGGATCTTGTGGAGAAACTGTACCTGAGTTTCCAGAATCTTTTAAAGGAAACATAATTCACTTATTAAAACAGGGAACAACAACTCACACAAATATTACTCCTGAAAATGAGCCTGATAAAAGATATGACCAAGCAATTGTTTATGATAATTCAATACTACCTCAAGATATTTCTACTTCAGATTTAGATGATCTTGACCATATTGTTCTCGGACCAATGTTTCATAGTCAAATCGGATTAGAATTAGTTAAAAAATTAAACGGAACTCCTGTTTCTCTTGCGCCTCAAGGAATGATTAGATATATTGAAGGGCAAAACACATACCCTCAATCTGGAGAATTTATAAGAAAATTTAATCAAGACGTATATGAAATATTACCATATGTTGATAATGTTTTTTTAGATGCTAATGAATTAGTGATAATTTCTGGCAAACAACAAACTGACAAAGGTGCAGCAAAATTGTTAGATTCTGGCGCTAAAACAATTATTGTAACACAAGGTCAAAAAGGATCACTAATTTATACAAATTCTCAAAAAATACAAGTTCCTGCTTTTCCCGTAGAAGTAATTAATCCAATTGGTGCTGGTGACAGTTATATGGCTGGTTATATTGCTGCCGAACAACAACATTATAAAGATCTTGAGAATAGGGGAAAATTTGCAGCACATGTTGCTTCAAAATCTCTTCAAAGTTCTGGCCCATTCAAAGGTACAGTAGATGAAATACTTGAGCTCATGAATTAAACCCGTTTATACAAAACTTTCTTACTTCCTGGATAAAGTCCCATTGAACTCATTTGTTCATATTGTTCCTTAGAAAGAGACATTTGATTGATTGTATAATCATACTTTTGTTTAATCTCTGCAATAATTAATTTTAAACTTGCAACATCAATATTAGTTCCAAGTAACAAAACATTTGATTTTGATTTACCTTTTTGGCCTAGTAAAAGTATTTCTTCAATATTTGGAATTCTTAAAATATTTTCAATAAAGTATTGCAAAACATCTATTTCCATAATTGATTTGATAAATTCAACATTTTTGTTAATATTTAATTTATACAATTTCATTGTTTTAATTTCACGCATTAGAAGTAAATCCATAGCATAAAGTTTGTTTAGAATTCTATATGTTGATGCTGGGGAAACCCTCGTATGTCTAGAAACTTCTCTTAAATAATATTCTTTATCCTCGTTTTTTAAAAAGTGTTTAATGATTTTTAAGATCTTATTGTCAAAAAGATTTTCAAGAATTTGAGAAGGTTCCATAATTCTTTTTAATTAGAGGAGAAATATATAAATCTTTTCATTTTTGAAACACTGTTTCATTTTTGAAACATAAAGACCATAACAAAATATTTAAAGGAGATAGACTAAGAACTTTTTATGGATCAAGACAAAAAGCCTAAAGATAAGAGTCTATCAGATCAAATTAAGATGACTGTCTTTGAAGCTATAGCTACTCGTCGATCTGTCAGAAAGTTCACCTCTCAAGATATTCCTATGGAACTTTTAGGTGTAATTATTGACGCTGGAAGATATGCTCCCTCGTCTGGAAACTTACAAAATTGGCGAATGATTATTGTTAAAAATCCTGATGCTAGAAAAAAGATTGCAGAAGTATGTCAACAGCAACTTTGGATGGCTGAAGCACCTGTATTTCTTGTTGTTTGTAGTGATACAGAAAAAATCAAAAGATTCTATGGTAAAAGAGGAGAAATGTTTTTCTCAGTTCAAAATGTATCTGCTTCAATTCAAAATATGCTTTTAACAACTCATTCACTTGGAATGGCAAGCTGCTGGGTTGGAGCATTTGATGAAGATGTGCTTAAAAGAATACTTGGAATGCCTGGGCATGTTAGACCTCAAGCTGTACTTCCTATAGGATATCCTGATGAAATTGTTCCTGCTCCTTCACATTTCACAATGGAAAATGTAACCTTCTTCGAGCAATATGGAAACAAGATCTCTAACGTCGCTAGAGTTATGCAAAACCCACTTATATTTGACAAAGTTGGTGGACTTATTGGTGGTGTTGTAAACGCTGCAAAAGATATTATTCAGAAGAGAAAAAAAGAATAAATCTTTAGAAAATATTTTTTACTATATTCTACAAAATATATTTCTCAATATAATTATGTTTAAATACTAGAAAACAGTTTATGTACGTATTGGGGTTTTTACGGCTAATAATTGCTTCAACTATTAATAGACTAAAATAAGAACAATATCGTCGGCTAAACGATTTCGAACGGCTAATTCTAATGTAGAGTAACCTTTAAACAAGTATTTAAAGATTTATCTTGTTTAAACTATATGCTTTAGTATACATATAATGCTCTACACGCAAAGACCAATTAACATTGGGGGGTATAGAAAAAATGGATTTCGTTGTGGACAACGCATTAAAAAATTCGGATCAAAATTTTGATGGAATGGAAGTCCACCAAGCAACAATTAAAGTAATTGGTGCTGGTGGCGCTGGTAACAACATGGTAAACTGGCTTTACCAAAAAGGCGTCAAAGGCGCAGAAATTATTGCATGTAATACTGATATGCAACATTTAAGTGTCACTGAAGCTGATAGAAAATTCTTAATCGGACGCGAAACTACAAGAGGACTTGGTTGTGGTGGTTTCCCTGAACGAGGAACTGAATCTGCTCAAGAGCAAATGAATGATATTAAAGAATCTTTAAAAGGTTCTGACATGGTATTTGTTTGTGCAGGAATGGGTGGAGGAACAGGTACAGGAGCTGCTCACGTTATTGCAGAAGTTGCTAGAGACCTAGGTTCAATTGTTATAGGAACTGTAACTATGCCTTTTAAAATTGAAAGAGCAAGAGTAGACAAAGCAGAATTTGGTCTACAACAATTAAGAAAAGTTAGTGATACTGTCATTGTAATTGATAACAATAGATTAGTTCAAATTGCTGGAAATCTTCCAATTAGACAAGCTTTTGCTGTCGCAAATGAATTAATTGCAACAATGATTAAAGGAATTGTCGAAACAATTGCTCTACCTTCGTTAGTCAATTTAGACTATGCAGATGTAAAAGCAATTATGACAAACGGTGGTGTAGCCGCTATTGGAGTAGGTGCATCAGATACAAACAACAGAGTTGAAGAAGCAGTTAAAGGTGCTTTAAGTAATCCACTATTAGATATAAACTATGAAGGAGCAACGGGAGCTTTAATTCATGTATGTGGAGGACCAGATTTAACTCTAGATGAAATAAATCAGATTGGAGAATTAGTAACAGAAAGTCTCGATGAGGATGCCAATGTTATCTGGGGAGCTAGAATAATGGAAGAAATGAAAGGTAAATTAACTGTCATGACCATTGTTACTGGTGTTAAAAGCCCATGGATACTTGGTAAATCTGTCAATGCTCAACCAAACCGAGAGATGGTAGAAGTCTCTGAGGAATTAGGAATAGAAATTGTCAGGTAAGCCTCATGGAGGCAGATAAACTCAAGATCACCCCTTAGTCTTTGTGTGGTGCCTTCTTGCCTCTATCTGTAAATCACCCCCGAAGTTTTACGATAGAGGCAATTTTTATTTCTTTTTTTTTATAAATTTTAAAAAATTTCCTAAATTAATCAAATTTTTTGATGTGCATTTAGTCTATGATGGTGAACCAACATAATTAAAAGTAACCTAGTTTTCCCTTCTTTTTATGTTATATATGATTGGCCTCGGTCTTAATGATGAAAAAGACATAACCATTAAAGGATTAGAAGCCATAAAAAATTGTGAATATATCTATTTGGAAGATTATACATCTAAACTAAATGTTCCTGTCTCAAAACTAGAAGAGTTTTATAAAAAAAATATTATTTTAGCTTCTAGAGAAATTGTAGAAAAAAAAGCTGAAGAAATTTTAGAAAAAGCCACTTTAAAAAACGTGGCGTTTTTAGTTGTTGGCGATGTTTTTGGAGCAACAACTCATACAGACATATTTTTACGAGCAAAAGAAAAAAATATTGAAATAAAAATAATTCATAATACTTCAATTCTTACTGCTGTAGGTCAAACTGGCCTCGAATTATACAAATTTGGAAAAACAACATCAATGCCTTTTTTTGAAAAAAGTTTTACGCCAGAAACTCCATATGACGTAATTAAACAAAATCTTTCTCAAAGACTTCACACATTAGTTTTACTCGATATTAAAAAAGATTTAAACAAATATATGACTGTTGATATTGCATTAAAACAATTACTAGAAATTGAAGACAAAAGAAAGGAAAATATTATTTCTAAAGATATGAAACTTATTGGATGTTCAAAACTAGGAAATCCTGATTTTAAAATAAAATATGCTAAACTATCTGACTTATTAAAAAAAGACTTAGGAGAACCGTTGCACTGTTTAATAGTTCCAGGAAAACTTCATTTTATTGAGGAAGATATGTTAAAACTATTCTCTTAATTATAAATTCAGTAATATTTATATAATAGTTGTTACTATCCAGTGCTAAAATGGATGCAATAACCTGGAATCAAACTCATGCTCATCAACCTATTGAACTTAATTTGCCTGGTTGGATAGTCAATACTGGTCGAGCAATTGGAAATGTTGCTAGGGGGACAGTGCAATTGGCAGAGTATTTTACTCTAGGTCAATTAAGATTTATTTTTCAAGAATTACCTCAAAGAGTTAATGAAACTTATGATTTAGCTAGAGGAAGTCTTGCTACTACAACTTTAGATGAAGTAAGAAGAGAAGTATATGCAGAATTTCTAGCTCAAGAAGATTTAAGCTTTAAAGAAAAAGCTGTCGCAATGAAAAATTTTGCAGTTATGGAAGGTACAAGCCTTGCTAATAAAGTAAACATGGCTGCAAACCATGCTGCATTCACAATGACTCCTGCAGCATATCAAGCTTTAAATTTTGCAGGTTTTGATTTAATTGCTGCAAATGCTTTGGGTGTACCTCAAATGATTGAAAATGCAAAAGGTTATTTTCAATCACAATCAAGTAGTGCTTCTGCTAGTGCGTATCAACAAGCAGACAACATGTGTCAAGCATTAAGAACAGATCACTCAATAGAATCCTCTGCTTTTAACTCACAATTTGAAGTTACAGATGTTAATTTATACTCTGAAGGAGGGGCCCAGAATTATTTAGGTGATTCAACACAGAACCAAATTAAATCTGCAGCCACTTATAATTTAGGTGTTCCATTTGGAGAGGAATTTCCAGATAATGATATAGCTGTTTTAAGACACTCAAATAAAGTGGAAAATTTATCATTATCAACTCATCAAGATTTCCTTCAAAAAGCTATTGATGCTCATGTTGGAGGAGAAGGTTCAACTGCTGAAACAATTTTCAAAATTGATCAGCCATGGTGGGGTTCTAATGGTTTGTATTTTGTAGTTAATCCTGAAATTGGATGTGATCAAACAGAGATATTAAAAAGAATCCAAACTGTATATGGTCCAGAATTCTTACAAACAGGTTGGGGTGGTGAAGATTCACTATTGCTTAGCAACCAATCTTATTTAGATGCTCTAGCCGCTACAAGTTCAAATTCAAACACTGCAAATGCATTAATGGGAGATCCAAAACAAGGGTTTGATTGGAAATTTTATGCAACTGTTGGCACTCTTGCTTTACTTGGACTTGGTGGTGCAGAGTACGTAAGAAGAAAAAAGTAGAAATAGTATTTTTCTTTTAAATTATTTTTTCTTTTCATAAAGAAACTTTTTTAAATTACCCGAAATTCTTTGCTTTCTATAGCCCCTTAGTGTAGTGGCCAATCATCCTACCCTTTGGAGGTGGGGACCCAGGTTCGAATCCTGGAGGGGCTACTTTTTTTAAAAAAAATGCAGCAACTGCCAGTCATTGACATCCATGGAAAAACAGTAAAAGAAGCAAATTTAATTCTTAGACAAAATCTAAAAAGTTTTCATGATCAAGGATTTTTAGAAGTAACAATCATTCATGGTCATGGTACTGGAGTCTTAAAAGACTATGTTAGGTCTTTTCTAAATCAACTTTATTATGTAAAAAATATGACTTCATCAAATAATGATGGAGCTACAGTAGCTCATTTTTAGTAATCTTTTTAAATATCTTTTATCTCCTAGACTCTAACAAAAGATAACTTTGTTGAAAAACATGGTTATGCTGGAGGATAAAAGCTTATTCTCCTAATGAATTAAAAACTAGATGAGGTAATTTAATAATATGAAAATCAAAGATTTTCAATTGTTGAATACCAGAGGTATTAAACATGGCAAGAATGCATTCAAGAAAAAAAGGAAAATCAGGAAGTACAAAACCACTTAAAAAAGAAAAATATACGTGGATGAATTATAAACCTAAAGAAGTTGAACTTTTAATAGTTAAAATCGCTAAAGAAGGGAACGACACTTCAAAAATTGGTATGGTTTTAAGAGATACATACGGTATCCCAGATGTTAAATCAATTACAAAATCATCAATTTCAGACATTTTGGAAAAAAGAAAATTATTACCTACTTTACCTGAAAATTTAACAGCACTTCTAAAAAGAATTGTTGCACTTCAAAAACACTTAGAACAAAACAAACATGATGTTGTTGCTAAAAGAGGTTTACAACTAACAGAATCAAAAGTTAGAAGACTAATTAAATACTATAAAAATTCAGGAAAATTAGCTTTAGATTGGAATTATAATCCTAAGAGAGTTAGTTTATTAATTGAGTAAAAATAGACTTACATTAAGTTTATAATTACTTTTTATTTCTTTTATTTTATTATGAAATCTGAATTAGCACAAGTTGCTAAAGAAATTAAAAACCTAAATTATGTTATTAGGGTTATTTCTCATCTAGATACTGATGGAATTACTTCTGCTGCTATTATTTCAAAAGCTTTGAAACGAGAAAACAAGTTATTTTGTTTATCAATTATTAAACAATTAAGTGAAGAAGAGCTTGAAATTCTAAAAAAAGAAGTTTATGATATCTTTATATTCACAGACTTAGGTGCTGGACAATTAGAAAATATAATTAAATTTTTTCCAGAAAAAAGAATTATTATTTTAGACCATCACGAATATGATAAAAAGTTAAAAATTCCAAAAAATATTACTTTAATTAATCCTCATAAATATGGTATTGACGGATCAAAAGATATTAGTGGCGCTGGTGTTGTATATTTATTTGCAACAGCTTTAAATGCAAAAAATAAAGATTTATCTCACTTAGCAATTTTAGGTGCAATTGGAGATGTTCAAACAAAATTTTCTTCTTTACATAATGAGATCTTAGATATTGCTTTATCTTTAGGTTTATTAAAAAAAGAAAAAACTCTAAATTGGTATGGTATTGAATCTCGACCAATAATTAGAAATATGATTTATGGTGATATTGAACTCCCTGGAATTGAAAATGAATCTGATGCAGTTATGTTTTTAGAGAGTATTGGAATTGAACCAAAACTTGGAGAAAATTGGAAATCATTTGCTGATTTAAATGATGAAGAAAAACAAAAACTAATAAGTGGAATAATTATGAAAAGAAAGGAATTAGAAAATCCTCAAGATATTTTTACTGAAAGATTAATAACAAAAGACAAAGGCCAATTTAAAGATTTAAAAGAGTTATCAACATTATTAAATGCTTGTGGAAGACTTGATAAAGCTTCATATGGTATTGGTGCTTGTTTAAATGATAAATATAGTAAAGCAAAAGCATTAGAAACAGTTGCTCAATATAGAAAAGAAGTTAGCGATTCATTAAGATGGTACAAAGACAATGAAGATAAAATAATTAAAACAAAAAAATATATTTTAATTAATGCAAAAAACAATATTAGACCAACTATCATAGGTACCTTAGCTTCAATAATTTCAAATGATAAAGAACTAGATGACAAAACCATTATTATCTCAATGGCTAGAGATAAAGACAATTCCAAAGTCTCTGTTAGAATAAAAGGAGAATTTGACATTGATTTAAGAGATATTGTTAAAGAAATATTAACTGAAATTGAAGGTGAAGGTGGTGGACATAAAAACGCTGCTGGTGCAATTATTTCAAAAGATCAAGAAGAAGATTTTATTAAACAAGCAACTCAAGTTTTAGATAATTTAGAATTCTAAGGAGCACTTAAATAATTTATAAAAATCAAAAAAAAATTAATAAAAATAAAAAAGAAATAATCAGTGCAATAACACTTGACTATATTTTGCTTTTTTTACTGTTTCAACACTTAATGTAGTTCTTAAGTAGTATTCATCTGGCATTACTCCACCATAAAGAGGAATATTTAAGATTACTCTACTAGTTTTTCCTGCTTTAAGAGTTGGCATAATTGTTTCGTCAGAAACATATTCATCTAGAAGTGTTGCTTTAAGTTTAATATTTTTAGCAGTTTTACTTCCTTTGTTTTTGACATAAACAGCTACTCTTAATTCTCTATCATCAATTGCTGTGTCTTCGTTCATGATTTTTGTTCCAAGCAATAAATCTTGACTTCTAATTTTGATTTCTTTGTCTGAAGTTAGTGGATCACAGTCATTATCTTTCCCGTCTCCCTTAATTTCTTTCATACCTGGATTAATATCTTTGTCCCAATCATGACAATCTACTGATGCATCATACCCATCATTATCTCTATCATAGTCACAAGCATTTCCTACACCATCTCCATCAGTATCTACGTTTGTTGGATTATAAACATCTGGACAAGTATCTTCATGGTCACAAATACCATCCTTATCTAGATCAATACAATCATCACATCTATCATCAATGTAATCATTATCAATGTCAATAAACTCAATTACTGGTGTGTATAAACAATCTCCTTCGCCGCATGACCATTCACCATAAATTGTTTGAGTGTAATAACATTTTCCTCCACAATTTGTTTGGCAAGATCCACAATATGCTTCATCTAGATCTATAACTGTACATGCTTCGTTATTTGTACAATCATATTTAGGACCATATTCGTAACATGGATCTGAATCAAAATCATTTCTACATTCTAAGATTGAGTCACTATCCTCTGAACAAATATCTTCACTAGTTGGAAGACATTCATCTTCACAAATAATTGGATTTTCACAACCACATTCTACACAATAGTCTGCAGTATGATAATCTTGATCATTACATTGGTTATCGTATTCACATTCTTCGCCAATACCATCCTGAACAATTCCATCACCACATATTTCTAGGACACAAACGGAATTACAACCGTCATTATTTTCTACATTACTATCATCACATTCCTCTCCTTCTTCAAGATAAGAGTTTCCACAAACTGGAAGAGTTATTCCACCACATTCTGCGTCACAATGAAGAGGTTCTCCATTATCAATACCTTCGTCACAGATTTCATTAACATTATTGATTATTCCGTCTCCACAGTATTCAATAACACAACTTGCATCACAACCGTCTAAATCGATTGTGTTTCCGTCATCACATTCTTCTTGTCCATCCCATACAAATGTATCTCCGCACTCAGCGTCCATACATGTATCTAGACATGAATCAGTGTTATCTCCTTGACCATCATCACATTCTTCACCTAATCCAAGTTGAACAATTGTGTCTCCACATGACTCAATAACACATTGAGAAGAACATCCATCTTCATCATCATTGTTTCCATCATCACATTGTTCACCAAATTGCAATATATTATTTCCACAAATTTCGTCATAACAACTTGCGTCACATCCATCACCATCATCATTGTTTCCATCATCACATTCTTCTAATCCGTTTGTAATTGAATCTCCACAATATTCAATGACACAAAATGCATCACATCCATCATTATTAACATTATTACCATCATCACATTCTTCTAATCCATTTGTAATTGAATCTCCACAATATTCATCAGTGTGACAATCTTCGAATCCTCTACATGAACTTTGACATTCTCTTGTTCCTGCATATCCTTCAAAGTTTTCACAAACTATTGAATTGCCATCACAAACTTCACTAACTCCGTATCCATTTGGATCTTGAACTATAGAATCTCCACAATATGTAAATGAACAATCATCATAACAAGTATTTGTATCATCTCCATCTGCACCATCATCACATTCTTCAACTTCATTATTTCCATTCCAAATTTGAAGAGTTTGATCTCCACAATAAGTTAAAGTACATGAATCTGTACATTCATCAGTATCAATCCCATTTGCACCATCATCACATTCTTCATGGCCAAACCATACAATACTATCACCACAAACTGGTGCCGTACAATCACTTAAACATGCATCTGTATCATCTAAATTACCATCATCACAAACTTCACCAAATTGAGGTATACCATTCCCACAAACTTCTGAAACACATAAACTGTCACATCCATCTCCATTAACATTATTACCATCATCACATTGTTCACCTGGTTGAGGTATTCCATCTCCGCAATATTCATCTAAACATAATGCGGAACATCCATCTCCGTCTGCGTTATTACCATCATCACATTCTTCACCATTATTAGTGATTGAATCCCCACAGTAATTAGTTACACATAAGTTTGAACATGCATCGTCATC